>Ga0209026_1000051_pt1 | contig 250792 bp, 233 predicted proteins | sample AraplaCL_Col_mCL_FD_184262 | JGI IMG/M metagenome (GOLD analysis project Ga0209026, IMG submission 184262) | Arabidopsis root microbial communities from the University of North Carolina, USA - plate scrape CL_Col_mCL (SPAdes) (version 2) | ecosystem: Host-associated > Plants > Roots >... | reverse complement strand
GGCTGGCGCTGGTCTACCACAAGGTCGCGATGAGCCTTAGCTTGCAAAGGTGCCGGCGAAGAAGTGGTCGACCTCCGCTAGGCGCTGGGATGAGGAGTACCTGCCAATCGGCCAGTCATGGCGGTGCAAATGGCCGCGCCTGATTTGTTTTAGGCGTGGCGGACAAAAAGCCCGGAAGGAATCTCCTTCGGGGCTCTTGTGACTCTCCATCCCAGATTCAGCATGGTTACCCGGCAATCTGCTGCAACGCTCCGGCCCAGTTCTCGACATGATAGGCAGTGGCCAGCTTTCCATTCCTCACAGTGAAGATGTCGATGGCCATCGTGTCGAAGCTCTTGCCCGTCGGTTTCGCCCCCCAAAATTCGTCCGTGGGTGTTCCGGTGGCTCTGCCTCGCACGATGATCTGGTCACCGATGGTCTGGATGTCCTCCACGGTCCAGCGAAGATCCGGGACGACCGATCCCATCATCCTGAAAACGCCAGCGAGCTGCTCGCGCGAAAGCCACTCGCTATTGGTCGAGTAGGATCGATAGTCTGGATTGGTGGCTTTGGCCAACAAGTCGTCCACATCCTTTTTGCTTGGCTCGTTGAGAGCTTCGTAAAGAGGGGCCACGATCTTCCGCGCGGCTTCGATCGAGATCGAAGTGACTTCTTGAGATGACTTCGTATTCATGGGCTTCTCCTTTTTTGCGAGTTGAGGATTCGGCGTCGATGCCGCATTTTCGTTACGCCGGAAAGCTGGTGCCGAACATGGGCAGGCCGCTCTTGGATTCGCTGGCAGTGACTTCGCTTTCCCAGACGTCCCAGTGCTCTGCAAACCGGCCGTCTTCCATTCGCACGATGTCGATCGCGATCAGGGCGCTGGGGGCTCCACCGCCCGAGTAACGGCTGTGAACCGTCACGTAGTCGCCTTCAGCGACGATGGGGCCGTGTTCCCAGCGCGAGTCCGCCGAAAGACTCCGTACTAGGTCAAACAGACCTTCGCGTCCCGGTGGGATGTGGGCGCTATGCTGGAGGTAGTTATCCGACCAGAAGTGCGCAGCGGCTTCGTAGTCATGCTTGTTGAAAAGGGTGTCGAACGCTTCGAGCACGATCGCTTTGTTCTTCTCAGGGGTAGTCGTCGCCATAACATGGTCCTCGATAAGAAATGGGGCCGCGCAGCCGATGGGTGGGTGTCGATACGGTCTGCGCGGCGGATGGGCCGACAGCCGTTGGGACCGGGTGCGAGGTCGAGTTGGGGGATTCAGCGTGCAGCGGCATAACGCGGGGCAGGGACATTGCTGGACAGGTGGGGGGACATCGTTTGCCGCGCGGCCTCGTAGGCCTCCCACTCTTCGCCGGCGTGCAGCGACGGGATCGTCACGAGCTCGCGACGGTCAAAGCCCGTCAGCGCCGCGTCGACCAGGTCGTCGGCCGACATCACGATGCTCTTGGGAAGATGCTCCAGCGGCAGCCCGCCGGTCTGCCAGAAATCGGTGGCTGTCGCACCGGGCAGCACGGCCTGCACCTGCACGCCCTTGTCCGCAAGTTCGTGGTGCAGCGACTGGCTGAAAGCGAGCACGAAGGCCTTGGTGCCGCCGTAGACACCGTTGAGCGTCTCCGGGGCGATCGCGACGATCGAGGAAATGTTGATGATCGCGCCCTTGCCACGCGCGACAAAACCGGGGATGGCGGCGTAGGTAAGGCGGGTCAGCGCAGTCACGTTCAAGTCGATCATCCGCGTCATCGCGTCGACCTCGCTGTCGAGCAGGGGAGTGTGCGTACCGACTCCCGCGTTGTTCACCAGCAGCGTGATGCTGGCGTCCTGTTTCAGCTTCGCTTCGACGGTGGCGAGCGGCGAGGCATCGTTGAGGTCGGCGTCGAGAATTTCGACGCTCCGGCGCGTCTCGTTCGTGATGCGGTTCGCGAGGGCGGTCAACCGGTCGCGGTTGCGGGCGACCAGGATGAGGTCGTAACCCCGATGGGCGAGGCGGTCGGCGTAGATCGCCCCCATGCCCGACGATGCGCCGGTAACGAGGGCTGTACCTAAATGTGTCTGAGTCATGGTGTCACTCCGTTGTGAGGGGGCTGGTCAATGCGTGGATGCATTCTGGCCTCGCCCTGGCGTGACTTAAATGACGTATATGGTTATGATTTATGCCATGACGTGACGGAGGACGGACATGCACCGGATCGGCTTTCTGCTCAGCGACGGCTTCCAGATCATGGCGCTCGCGCCGCAGTCGGTTTTCGAGTACGCGAACTTCACGGTGGGCGAGGCGTTCTACACGCTCGGCAATTTCTCGGTGGATGGCGGCGAGGTGCGTTCGTCGCTCGGCATGCCCATGGGGACGCGGTCATTGCGCGGGCGGCTCGAGGTGGACACGTGGTTCGTTGCCGGGGTCAACGATCCGCTCGGTTCGCCGGCGCCCGACGGCGTTCTCGCATTCCTGCGCAAGGCCGGGCATCGTGCGCGACGCATTGCCGGCATCTGTACCGGCGGATTCGTGCTCGCGGAAGCAGGTTTGCTGGCGGACCGGCGCGCCACAACGCACTGGGCGTACGCGCGCGAGATGCAGAAGCGCTTTCCGGACATCCGTGTGGAAGAAGACCGCATCTACATCGTCGACGGTTCGATCTGGACTTCCGCCGGCATGACAGCCGGTCTGGATCTCGCGCTTGCGATGGTGGAAAAGGATCTGGGTGAGGACATCGCCCGTTCAGTGGCGCATGGTCTGGTCATGCATCAGCGGCGGGCCGGCGGCCAGTCGCAGCATTCCGAGATGCTTGACCTGGCACCGAAATCCGATCGCATCCAGAACGCGTTGAACTATGCACGCCAGAACCTGGGCCGCCCGCTGAGCGTCGAGGAGTTGGCCGAAGCAGCCCACTTGAGTCCGCGGCAGTTCAGTCGTGTCTTCACACTCGAAACGGGACAGTCCCCTGCAAAAGCCGTGGAAAGGCTACGACTGGAGGCTGCGCGGCTAATGATCGAGCAGAGCCGGCATCCGTTTGACGTGATCGCCAAAGAGACCGGCTTTCGCGATCGCCGCCACTTGCGCGACGCCTTCACGCGGGGGTTTGGCATTCCGCCCCAAGCCGTTAGGCGCGATGCACATGGGGATGTCCAAGAGGCCTTCTAGGCGAGCGGTATCCTGGATTCTCTGTGTGACTTGGTCGCAGGGAGGAAACTTGCGGCCATGCCTGGCCGATGACAGTCCTTGCAGGCTCGACGACGGCCGCACAAGCCCGCGACGGGCAGGGATCGACCTGTCGGCATTCCCAAGACCCGACAGTCAAATTGCAAGAAGCGGAACTCCGCCAAACCACAAGGTTGGGCCGCATTGCGCGCGGCGTCTTCCCACGGTACCGGCAGGCCGTCTTGCGGCAGAGAGATCGTGGCCCGGACGTTGAAACTAGGAGCGGCCCCTCAGCAATAGACCGTTTGGCACGTTTTGCAAGAGCATTGGCGTCTTTCGCTAGTTACGCCGACCCACTCTTGAGCGACACTGAAATTGTGAGCTGGGGTCCTGAAAGACACAGCGACCTTGGTAAAGCCGAAACCTCAAGAGGGGTCACACAAATGAAAGCACGTGAAGCCACGACTCCAGTAAGAGCCTTTGATCGCGCCTATATCAACGGCCAATTCGTCACGCCTCATGGAACGCAGACCGTCGATCTAGTGAACCCGGCAGACAACAAAGTTATCGGCAAGGTCACCATGGCAGATGAAATCGACACCCGAAAAGCCATCGGTGCTGCGAAAGAGGCCTTCAACACCTTTTCGCAAAGTAGCAAGGAATACCGGATAGAGCTTCTGCAGCGGCTGCACGATGCCGTGGCCAAGCGAATGGATCAGCTTGTCGAAGCGACGGTCGTGGAATACGGCGCACCGCAGGACCGTGCGAGGGGCTCCAACAACCTCGCGGCGAACATTTTCCTGCACTTCAAGAAAGTCCTCGAAGATTTCGACCTGGTCAAAACCGTCGGCACATCCAGGGTCGTGATGGAACCGGTCGGCGTAGTGGGCATATTTACGCCATGGAATTCGAGCGCCGGCTCGATCGCGATCAAGGTGGCGCCGGCGATCGCTGCCGGATGTACGGTCGTCATCAAGCCCAGCGAGATGAGCGCCATGCAAACGGAAGTATTGCTGGACGCCTTTCATGAAGCCGGGTTGCCTCCCGGCGTCATCAATGTCGTGACGGGCCTGGGCGAGGTCGTCGGGACGGAGTTAACGCAAAGTCCCGACATTCAGAAAATCGCTTTCACCGGTTCGACGCAGATCGGAAAACTGGTCGCCAAGAACTCCCTGGACACGATGAAGCGCTTGACACTGGAGCTCGGCGGCAAGTCGCCCAACATCATCCTGGACGACGCCGATCTCTCCACGGCGATCCCGCTGGCCATCAACGCCTGCTACTTGAATAACGGGCAGGCCTGCATTGCGGCTTCGCGTCTGATCGTGCCTGAAGACCGACTCGACGAAGTGAAGCGATTGGCCAAGGCGGCCGTCGAAAAAATCAAAGTGGGCGATCCGAGGGACAAGGATGTCACCCTCGGCCCATTGGCCAGCACAAAGCAGTACAACCGCGTGCAGGAGTACATCACGTCGGGGATCGAGGAAGGTGCGGAGCTCGTCATCGGCGGGGAAGGTCATCCCCAGGGACTTGAAGGTGGGAACTTCATCAAGCCCACCGTGTTTGCCAACGTCACCCGCGAGATGCGTATCGCGAAGGAAGAAATCTTCGGGCCGGTTCTTTCGATACTGACGTACAAGACGGAAGCCGAGGCCATTGAAATCGCCAATGACACCGAATTCGGCCTCATCGCCTACATAAGCTCGGCGGACCCGGAAAGGGCCACCCGCGTGGCGCGCAAACTCGCCGCCGGCCGCGTCCTGATCAACACATTGAGTCACGATCCGTTTGCTCCCTTCGGTGGGTTCAAACAATCCGGGGTGGGTCGGGAAGGCGGGGTCTTCGGGCTGCAGGAGTACCTGGAACCCAAGGCGATCATCGGCTAACCAGAGGAATGTCCTGACAGCGCGATGGCTTCCAGACGACATGCCAGCGAGAGAAAAAAATGACCGTCCATGTGCCAGACCGTTTCAAAGCCGCGAACGCCTTTTGGATAGGGCTCGGCAAGATCGGACTTACGCCAGCAGCGGTGCTGAACCAAGCTCGCTTGCCACTGACCGTTTGCGACGGCAAGAAGAACCTCGTCACGACGGCGCAGTTCTTCGCACTCTGGCGTGCCGTGGGCGAGCTATCCGCTGATCCGGCCGCGGGCCTGAAAATCGCCACCCAGATCGACGTCGGTAATCGGCCACCGTCAACGATGGCGGCCTATTACGCTCGTGACTACCGGGATGCCCTCACTCGCCTTGCTCGCTTCAAGCAACTGTGTTCGCCCGAGGAACTGCAAATCAAGCTGAGCAAGGACGAGTGTGTGATCGAGCCTGTGTGGCTCCACGCGCAGGAAGAGACGCCGCCTTTGCTGACAGACGCCGCCTTCGCCTCCTTCGTTGAACTCGGTCGCCGTGGCACAGGGCATTGGGTGACGGCGAAAAGGGTCGAGCTGAAGCGCAGCGCGGAGGCGACCGGCTTCCACGAAGCCTATTTCAAGGGTCCGATCACGTTCGGAGCGCGGCGAAATGCGCTCGTCCTGCACGCGATCGATCTCGATCGGCCGTTCCTTACCTACAACGCCGAGTTGCTTGACATGTTGAATCCGCAGCTCGAGCGCGCGCTTGAAGAGCGCCGTGCGCAAAGTTCGATCAGTGAGCAGGTGAAATGGATTCTCAAACGTCTGCTCGCGGGAAGCCGGCCGGAGATAGCGAACGTGGCGCGCGAGCTCGGGTTGAGCGATCGGACCTTGCAGCGTCGCATCATCGATGACGGTGCAACCTTCCGGCAGTTGCTTCTTGAGGTGCGGCAGGAACTGGCGCACGAGTACCTCAACCGCCCGGAGATGGATGTCACGGAAGTGGCATTTCTGCTCGGCTACGAAGATTCGAATTCTTTCTATCGAGCTTTCCGAACGTGGAAGGGAACGACGCCATCCCAGTTGAGGGCCGCGCTCCGACGATCTGAAACCAGGCAATAAGTGCAGACCCCCGCTTTTATTAGTGGCGGGGGGCTTGCACCGTCCTAAACTTCTTACCTTGTTTTAGGGGCTTCCGATCCTTGCCTATATCTGCCCTCCATTCCGCCGTGGCCAGCCTGGAGGTGAAGAATTCGGCCAACGCAGTGATCTTCGCTGGCCGCGCACGGGCCGTTGGTGTGACGAAGTACAGACCACCCTCTGGTAAACGCCAATCTGCCAGAACGGGCTCAAGCTGCTTGTCCCGGAAGTACTGTGCTGCGACGAACTCCGGTACCTCGCTGATGGCGATTCCGGCTAGAACGGTGGGGAGCAACGCTTCCACGTTCGTTGTACGCAATACGCCCGAAGGCGCAACCGTGCATTCCTCCCCGGTTTTAGTATGGGTAAAGCGCCATACGTCGCGGCGATTCCGGTTGACGTAGCTCAGGCACTGGTGGGCACCAAGATCGTGTGGGTGCTGGGGACGCCCGTAGCGGGACAGATAATCCGGGGACGCCACCACGAAACGACGCACGGGGGCGATCAGGCGCGCCACGAGCGAGGAATCTTCCATGATGGCGATACGCAAGGCGGCATCGAAGCCTTCGCCAATGAGGTCGGCTTGCGCATCCCCAGAATAGAGATCGATGGAAATATCTGGATAAAGTCGAAAGAACTCAGGCAATAAAGGGGCGACCCACCTGGTGCCGAACGAGAGAGGCACCGTGAGCTTGATGAGACCGCGCGGCCGACTTGAGGTCTCGCGTGCGAAATCCTCCGCTTCCTCTGCCTCCGCGTAGATCTTCGCGGCTCGCTCGGCTAGCGACCGACCGTAGTCCGTGAGTGCAAGTCGCCGAGAGGTTCGATTGAAGAGGCGGCCGCCGAGTCGCTCTTCCAAACGCGTCACAGCCCGGGAGACGGTCGCGACCGAGACGCCCATGGCGGTCGCGGCTGCGGCAAATGAACCTTCCTCGGCGACCTTTCCAAACATCGCCAGTCCTTCGAAATCGGGTAGTTTGGACATACTGCAATCCTGCAACGATGGTTTGCATTCATTTCTATTTCAAAAAGTAACATGCCGCCATAGATTTGTCTCGCCAAACACGGGAGACAAACCATGGCTCGCAAACTCGAAGGAAAAATCGCCGTCGTCACCGGCGGTACCACTGGGATCGGCCTCGCCACCGCCAAGCGTTTTGCCCTCGAAGGCGCGCAGGTGTTTGTGACCGGCCGCCGCCAGGCAGAACTGGACGCCGCCGTTGCATCGATTGGCCCAAAGGCCGCCGGCATCCAGGCCGACTCGTCCAATCTCAGCGACCTCAATCGCCTCTATGAACGCGTGAAGAAAGAGGCCGGCCGCATCGACGTTTTGTTCGTCAACGCCGGCGGCGGCTCGATGCTGCCGCTGGGATCCATTACCGAAGAGCAGTACGACGATACGTTCGGTCGCAACGTGAAGGGTGTGATCTTCACGGTGCAGAAGGCACTGCCGCTGCTGGTCGATGGCGCCTCCGTGATCCTGACCTCCTCCAATGTCAGCATCAAGGGCACACCCGCATTCAGCGTCTACAGCGCATCGAAGGCTGCCGTACGCAACTTCGCGCGTAGTTGGACGCTCGACCTGAAGTCCCGCGGCATTCGCGTCAATGTCATCAGCCCAGGCCCGATCAAGACGCCTGGTCTCGTCGAGCTGGCCGGTCCGAATCCTTCGGATCAACAGGGGCTGCTCGACTACATGGCCTCCACGGTGCCGCTCGGTCGCGTCGGCGACCCGGAGGACGTCGCAGGCGCCGCCGTTTTCCTTGCTTCCTCGGATGCGGCCTACATCGCCGGGACGGAACTCTTCGTCGATGGCGGGCAGGCCCAGGTTTAACCAGCCCAGCTGAGTCGCCGGCTAGTTCTCACGTCGGCCGCTCAACCTAGAAATCACCGCAGCTTCTCTCCACTCAATTGCAGAGGAATTTCCCATGAATACCCAAGCCTACTCGGACACCAATGGCGTTCCCTCGAACGTTCCCAACGCCGTCACCACGATCGTGCCGGCCGTCGGCCGACTCATGATCAGCACCCTGTTCCTTCTCGCGGGTCTGTCGAAGCTCGCGGCACCTGCGATGACAATCGGCTACATCCAGTCGGTCGGCCTGCCGTTGCCATCGGTGGCGTTCGGCCTCGCCGCATTCACCGAGATCTTCGGCGGCATCACGCTGCTGCTCGGCTACCGCACTCGCATCGTCGCCGGCGTTTTGTTCGTCTTCTCGCTCGCGACCGCTGTGTTCTTCCACAACCACCTTGGTGACCAGAACCAGTTCATCCACTTCTTCAAGAACGTCGCGCTGGCAGGTGGCCTGCTGAACGTGATGGCTTTCGGTGGCGGTCGTTTGAGTATCGATGGGCGTCGCGCCTGAACCCGTTGGCCAGAGCGCTTAGGCGCTCTGGCCGTGAATACACAAAAGGATATCGCCATGCTTGAAGTTCTCGCTTTCACCACCCCCAACAGCCTCAAGGTACCCATCGCGCTGGAAGAGATGAGGCTGGACTACCGGCTCGTCCCCGTCAATTTGCGCCAGGGGGAGCAGAAGACCGAGGCTTTCCGGGCTCTGAACCCCAGCGCGAAAGTGCCGGTTCTGATCGATCGTTCGGCAGAACCCGGTGCAGACGATGTCGTGCTAGGTGAGTCGGCCGCCATTCTGGTCTACCTCGCAGAAAAATCAGGCCAACTGCTACCGAAGGACGGTACTCAGCGCGGGAAGGTCTTCGAACAGCTCTTCTTCCATGCATCCGGCCTCAGCCCCGCGTTCCTGCACGCCTTCCATGTGACGCTGCAATCACCGCCGGACCCCGAGGCCCAGGCTCGCGCGCTCACCGAAGTCGATCGCGTCCTCGGGGTGCTCAATCACAACTTGGAGCGCCGTCCTTATGTTGCCGGCGACACCTTCAGTATCGCGGACATCGCCCACTTTGGATGGGTATGGCGTCACCAGGCGATCGGAGCGTCCCTCGACAAGTTCCCGTCCGTTGCACGCTGGTATGAAGAGATATTGGCTCGACCCGCCGTTGTCACGGCTATCAAGAAAACCCTGGCGCTGGCGCAGTAACAAAACACCTGTCTCTCCATGTCCTTCCTGCATAAGGGAGTACAGGCGAGGGGCGTCCACATCATCAGACCAACCCTTAGTCACCAAGGAGACGTGTCATGAGTGATCGTATTAATGAACTGCTTTATCGCAACCTGCAGGAAGTCTTCGGCGAAGGTGACGCGGCCCGTCGTCTCGCAGCCATCAAGGAGCTCTATACCGAGGATGGCGTGGTCTACACGCCGATCGGTGCAGTTGCTGGGCACGAAGCCATCGACAAATTTTCTGGAGATCTTCGTGCGACACATCCGCACTTCGTCTACACGCCGCACAGCAAGCCTCAGGTACTGCACAACGCAGGACGCATTGCGTGGGGTTCCGGGCCGCGAGGCGAGTCGCCCGACTATACGGGCTGGGACGTGATCATCGTTCGCGATGGAAAGATCGCGGCACTTTACGTGTTCCTTGATTCCAATCCCGCCTGAAGCCCCCAAATGCTCTCGCTGCAATCGATGAGTCTGGTTTGCGCGTTGAGCGTGCCGGTGACTGGAAGCGAGTGCGGGGTCAGGGGTGATTGGTCATCACTTATAGCGCGTCGAAAAACAGAGGGAAGGGTGCTGATCGAGGGTTCGTTTTATGCCGCGCTGAATTATCCACGGTCTGGTCAATGCCACGGTCCCGATATTGGTAGGGAGTTAATCGCTTCCCAGGGTTATCAGGTCGCCGTGGTTGGCTAGAGCTCCTTCGCTGCCGCCGCGACTGGAAATAGCGAGACGCCCGGCGAAAGTCTCGTCGGGCGTCTGGTTTTCATCGTCTTGCCGGCCGTGGCCGCATCAATCGCCTGGCTCGTCGCCGTCGGTTTCCAGCGCCCTGGCAAGCCTCTCGGCGAGTTGCTGGAAGCAGTCGGCGAGCATGTTGCGGGTGAGATCGAGAGTGGCGTCGTCCTCTTCGTGGGTGATGGGCGCGATGCAGCGGGCGTGCAGCAGTAGCTGGTCGCGGATCTGCAGCAGTTCGTAGTAGCTGTCGGCGGGCAGGTGGATGCTGTCGCTGCAGGACGGAACGTGGTGTTCGCTTTCCATGGTGGTGCTCCTGGCGTGGCCGCGCGCGCCTTGCGCGGGTGTGCGCGGCGGTGCGTGATCGGGTGCGAGGCGGTTTACGCGGTGGCGAGCGGTTTGGGCGTGTGCCCGGCGGCCGTTGGGCTGCGGGCGTGTTTGGCCGTTGCGCGGCCGATCAGGAGCGGGAGGGGAGTGGGGGTGGCAGCACGGGGAGGGGTGCATGCCGTATGCTTTGTCGTAGCCATGATCAACTCCAGTTAGTTGGTTGTGGTCAGCGGGTCGTATGGGTTGCTGCCCATGCGGCCCGCGCTTTTTGCGCGGTTGCCCTGATTGCCGAATTTGGTCGGGTGGCAGGGCAATCGGATTATTTCACGAATAAAATGGGAATTATGTAGGTAATGGACGACATTAGGCTATTTTGTGGAATAAAAAAGCTGAAGAAAGTCGGCTGAGTATAAATGCAATAATTATCAGACTGCTTTTATTAATTCGAGATAGCTGCGGGGCTTCGCGCATACCTTGTCCGCATGTGCGCCTTGCAGGCGGCCGCGCGGACAGCTGAACAAGCCGCTGCCCATCAGGCGGGGAGGGTGGCGGCCCTGGAAGCAACGATCCACCAGTGGCAACACACGCCAACTGTCAGTCCTAAACGCACGCCACGCAAAACGGCCCCGGCATCGACGGCTAAGCCGTGACGCCCACGGAAGAAAATTTCGCTATAAGCACGAGTAGGGCTCGGATAGTCGTGAAGACGGGAACTGCAGCCATGCTGCGACGTCGGATGTAACCAAAGGCAACATGCAGACCTAATCAGCTCGACACTTGTATGCCGATCAATGTCCGTATAGCTTGCTTCTGAAGGATTTCGGGAGCGTAACTTTGTAACCAATAAGAAGCCTTTCAAACCGGTCCCCTCTGCCGGACAGAAACGTCAGGGGAAATCCTCCAGTGCGGATGCCTAGCGCTCCGCCGCCGTCGCCACTGAAGAAATCAGTGCGGCGCTGCAAGAGCAGGGCGAGGCGCGTCGGGAACGAACGCCTTACGAAGTAATATTGAATATTCACTATTCCGTACAGGCTACACAGCCTGCACTGCAGGATGTACGAGCGTTTTCGCAAGGCGGCCTCTTTCCTTACGGTGCTATCCGGCACGGCGATGACTGGCGACCTCCAGACCGAATCAGTGGCTCTGGGTCGTTTCTAGGAGTTGTCGTTACGGTCCTCGGCACCACTAACCTAGTACTGGCCCTCGACGCAGCCTATGCCTAACGCTGACATACTTGATGCGATTGCGAAACTGGTTGACCAAGCCGGTGATACGGGTAATCCAGCCCTCATAGATGAGGCGTTGACCTTCGCCGATACACTTGAAGCCATTGGACTTCAGCCCTACGAGCAGGCGGTCTTGGACTACTTTCGCGCTAATGCTTGGGCATGTCGGCAACGACTCAACCGTGGAGAGCGGGCCACGGCGTGGGATTTCGATCAGCCGGAGGTGCGCGAACAAATCTTTCTGCTCCGACGAGCGATGAACAGTCCGGCCTTCGAGTTGCTGCATCCAATTCGGCGCTGTCAGATCTTGACCAATCTGGGCAACTCGCTCGATACCTTGGGGCGCTTCATTGAGGCAAGACGGGCATGGAACGCTGCGCTCGCCATTGAGCCGAAATTCTGGATGGCGCGTTGCAATCGCGGGCGCGCCCTCATGCATTACGCGGCGGCCCTTTATGATCCTTGGCACCACAGCGTGCTGGCCTTACAGGCGCATCGTGACGTGGTCGAGGGCCTAGCTTCGCTCTCAACCCATCCCCATTTTGGGGACGAGCATCTGGCTGAGTTCTACACAAAATCCGCGGAGCGTATTGCGACCGGCTACGACCTTGACGCGATTGAGACACATCACACGCCAAATGGCTGGGACATAGGGGCCAGTGGCAAAGAGCGTTCCTACCGCCTGTGGTGCCTTCACAACGTGCTTTTCCTCAACCCCTTGAACGATGTCGAAGTGGCGTCGGTCGCCGCCAACGACATCTTGGGTCTCCCCGATTTTACCACTGCCATTGGGAAACCACCGGTTATCGCGGGCATGTTCAACGAATTGAAGCAAGCGTTCGTATCAGCACGGTGGTTGCTATGGGAGGGAACCCATTCGGAGCATCCGCATTTCTCCGACCGCGACGCGCTGCTCTACAACACTTTGGACTATCCAGCGTACGGGCTGGCGGTCGAGAAGGTGAAGCTGGCCTTTCGCATGGCCTACTCGATTCTGGACAAGGTGGCATATTTCTTGAACCACTACCTTGCGCTGGGTATGCCCGAGAAGCGGATCAACTTCAGGACCGTGTGGCGTGAGAAAGATACGGAGCCGGTCCGCGCACGCTTCTCGACCTCAGAGAACTGGCCCTTCCGAGGCTTGTACTGGCTGAGCAAGGACTTGTTCGAGGAAGGTATGCGGGACTCGACCGAGCCCGAGGCGCGCGCGTTGGCGGAGCTCCGCAATCACCTCGAACATAAGTACGTGAAAATCCATGAACTGCTTTTGGACGAGCCTGGCGAGTACGATGTGTTCCACGACACGTTGGCCCATTCCATCCGTCGAACGGATCTGGAACGCCGCACGCTTAGACTTATGCAACTGGTGCGGTCTGCGCTGATCTATCTGGTACTAGGCGTACACAAAGAAGAGCAGGGTCGCATGAAGGAGCAGGGAGGGGTCGTGGCTCCCCTAACGCTCCATTGGTTGAAAGACGACTGGAAACGCTGAGTCGAAAAGACAGTGTGGTGGCTAGGCTATTTAGTTTCGTTGCCGCTTCGCGCATTTTTAAGGGTAGATGGTGGTGCGCTACCATGCCGAAAGCGCGGACAGAACGGGACAAGGGGGACGTCATGGCTCGCAAGGTGTTTTTTAGCTTCCACTACGATCGCGACGTGCGGCGGGTCGTTCAGGTCCGAAATTCCTGGGTCGTTCGTCCCGGGGATGAGGCGCAACCGTTTTACGATGCGGCTGAATTCGAGCAGGCCAAGAAACGCGCGGGTGGCATTGAGCAATGGATCGAGGAGCAGCTCAAAGGTACCTCCGTTACGGTTGTCCTGTTCGGGTCTCAAACATACGGGCGCGAGTGGGTCCGTCACGAAATCAAGCGCAGTCATCAGCTTGGTAAGGGAATAGTCGCCATCGATATTCATCGTGTTAAAGATCCCCAGCATGGCACCGACGACCCGGGCAGAAACCCCTTGTCGTGCTGGACGGTCACGCGCAACGGAGTCAAGACGCCCTTCACGCAGCTCTACAAGAGCTACGATTGGGTTCAGGACGACGGCTACGCCAACATGCCCACATGGATCGAAGCGGCGGCCAAGGCAGTAGGACGGTGACCGTGTGAGCATCTATGAGCTAGCGATTCTCGTCACCGTTCCGGTGACATGAAGTGCCCACTACGTGCTGCGAAACGCACGTGACGACTAACGACCATCACGCAAGGAGGTGGGTATGGCAACGTACTTCACCATTGAGGAAGCATACGGGGCTCTTCGGGAAGCCGCGTCGTTGCAGGCGAGTGCAGAAGCACTGCGTGAAAGCGTACAGAAGGCAGCCACCACCGATCGATACGACGTCTTTCTTTCTCATTCCAGCAGGGATGCCGATCTCATTTTGGGGGTCAAGCGGCTGTTGGAACGGAAGGGCATGTCGGTCTACGTCGACTGGGTCGTCGATCCCCAGTTGGACCGAACCAAGGTGACGGCAGGCACGGCCAATCACCTGCGCAAGCGGATGGAGCAATGCGACTCCCTGATCTATGCGGCAACCACCAACGCTAGCAACTCTAAATGGATGCCATGGGAACTGGGATATTTCGACGGTCACCGCGGGGACGAACATATCGCCATCATGCCGTTCGTCACCCGCCAGAACGACGCTTTCGCCGGACAAGAATACCTGGGCCTGTACGCGGTGATCCAAAAGGACAGCTATACCGATGGAACTCAGGGTGAATTCGTGGAGGTGCCAGGACGGTACTGGATGTCTCTCAAGGACTTTGGCCGCCGATCAAAGACCTGGCAGAAATACGGCAGCTAAACGTGCTGCGGCCGCTGTCGGTCTTCGCCAAGGGGCGGTGCGACAACGACACCCAACCCAGACTGAGTAGGAGGCCACAGCATGGGCCGGAAGATTTTTGTGTCTTACAAGTACGCGGACAGTCAGGTTCAGGGCCTTCCGGAGGCTTGGTTGGGCACCACCGCCCGCCACTACGTCAACCGGTTGAGTGAAGCCTTGGAGACGCAGGACCACATCTACAAAGGGGAGGATGACGGCCAGAGCCTAGCGGACTTCCGCGAAGACACCATCACCTCCAAGTTGCGGGAGAAGATCTTCGATAGCACGGTCACCATCGTGCTGATCTCAAAGGGTATGAAGGCATGGTTCCAATCGGAGAACGATCAGTGGATCCCTTGGGAAGTGGCGTACTCACTTCGCCAGAAATCCAGGGAAGGGCGATCAAGTACACCGAATGCCCTGATCGGTGTCGTGTTGCCGGACGAAGCGGGCAGCCACACGTACTTCATCGAGGATGAGGCGTGTCCTTGGTGCAAGTGCCGTTACTTCAAAACGGACTTTCTGTTCTCGATCCTCAAGAACAACACCTTCAACTCTAAGCAGCCAAGCTTACTGGCCTGCGAGGCGCATACTTTAGGTGGCCGTGTCTACCAGGGGCTGCACTCGTACATGCATATTGTGAAGTGGAGCGACTTCATGGCCGACATCGCCACCCATCTTGCGATTGCCCAAGTTATCCGAGATGCTGCGGACGGCTACGATATCTGCAAACAAGTGGCTTAGGCGCGCCAGGGATCAGCGCGCGCTGCGATGGTACTCGTCAACCATAGTAACGACCGCATCCACGAGTGTGTCGATGGTGTAACTAGCGTCTTGTGCGATAGCAAAAGCCTCCTTAAACGCCGCGCTACGTTTCGCTAAACGGTCGCGCATCGCGTGACCGATGGCCTGTGCCACCCAGCCCGTGGCACCCACCGGGACGACGTTGACCTCAAGCTCCTGAGCGATGGTGTGTTCTTGGAAAACGCCGTCGGCCTCGATCAGGTCGCCATGGTCAGTTCGCTTGTTGCCGAACAGAAAGATAGCGATGCCCGCCCTGTCGATAATGCGGCGACGATGGGTCTCGTACGCGCGTGCACGCTCGCGTGAGGAAGTGCCGTTGTCGAGATAGGGAAAGGGAAACGCTTGCAGACGACTTTCAGGGTACCGCTTGGGGTGCTGGCGAATCTCCTGAAGCGCGCCAGCAACGACGGATGGCCCGACGCCAAGCCCAAATCCCGTGACGAGCGAATAGCCCTTACGGATCAGCGCCGCACTGAGCTTTTCGATAAATAGGCCAGCCTCGTCTGGCCGCCACTCGCCAAAGTCATGGGCGCTACCGGAGATGAAGACCGTGCGCGTGCGGTACCGCTGCTCAATAGCGCGCAGGATGCGATCCACGTCGTGGTATTCCTTGACGAGGAGCGCACGGATGCCGATGCGCATCAGGTCCTTGACAACGTAGTCTTGGCGGCGCATGCGGTACTCAAAACTCGCCGCCGTCTCGCCTTTGCGACGTGCCTCCTCGCGCAAGATGCAGTAGTGCTGCCTCGGCTTGCGCTCCAGAGAGACCCGAACGCGACTCATGATGTAGTCGATATTGGGGTCGGTGAAGCTGAATCCGACGAAGAGCATGGTCTTCGCCACCAAGTCGCCGGCCAGCAGCGTCACGAATGGCTCATAGCGCCGGAAATAGCCCTCATAATCGTCCTTGGTCAGAATCGCGTGATCGGGGTCGTTGACGTCACCATGCATCTTGTAAACGACGGCGGCACGACCACGCTGGGTACGCTTGAGATCAGCGACGGCCCGCTTCACGTCGACCACTTTGCCAGCCTCCGCCAATGCGGTTTCGATCATATGGTCGTAGTTGGTTGTCCAGTACGTGGCAATAGGCAAGCGGGCCAGAATGCGGTGCTTGCTGTTGACCTGATGGTCGCTGCTGAACTGCTCGATCAGGGTCTGATTGATCTCGGTCCGGTTCTGCGCCCGTTCGTTCAAATGGAACTGTGCCACATCGACCAGGTTGGACTCGCGATCAACGTCCAGTCCCAGTTCAGTCGCAATGCCGCGCAGCAACTCCTTCCAATTGACATAGCCACTGTCGACTGACAAACCGGCCCCGGCAAAGATGGCTGCCGTTCCGTCGGCGATATCCTTTACGAAGGTCTCGATGAACGACTCGATGGCAGGAGTGAACGCGGTCTGCTTGGGCATGAACTCAGAGCCTGGGGCAATGATGTAGGACCATAAACGGAAGACTTAAAAAGTGGTGTATCGGGCGAGATGAGCGATGATAGCGTACGAAGTCAACGCCTCACGGCGTGACGTGATCGGCTACGGGACCGCTCGGTGCGAGTTTCTGCCAGGTCGTTCGCCAAGCCGATCCGCGTCGAATGCCCACTGCGTGAATGGCCACCAATTCGGAATCCCAGCACAGCGTTTTGGCAGCTGGCGAGAATGGCTCAAGTTTTATCGCACTGATGCTCAAGTTGTCGGTCGATATGGCCCAAGTTTTAAACGACGGCCGTGCTCCCAGCAAAAAGTAACAAACGTAAGGCGGGGGATGAGAGGGTTAAGGATCGAACCATGCGTTTAAGGGGACAACGACAGCGAGAACAGGGATAAACAGCAATGTGAAATTTCGCATAATGTATATTATGTCAATTTACAGATAGTGCCTTACAGACCCAGTAACCCAGCACCGCTCAACCGTGTCACTCGTGTCGCCTTCCGACAGCTTGGCTTCGCCTCCAACCTTGAGCTCATAGCGATCGCTGGTCGGTTTCTTTTTGCGCATCGCCCATCGCCTGGAACAACGCCGCGGTATCCACCAATCGGGCCGCCCTGGCCTGGATTTCGGACAGCTTCGCGTTCTGCCAGCGTTGCTCGCTCACGATAGTCGTCGGATATGAGACCGCACCGAGCTGGTAACGGGAGCCTGTATCGGTGAAGGATTGCCCGGCCGCTGCGGATGCGGTCTGCGAGGCTTGCAAGGCCAAGGCGTCCTGATTCAACGCCGTCAGGGAATCGGCGACATTCTGGAAGGCGTTGAGCACGGTCTGTCTGTACTGCGCCACAGAGGCGTCGTAATTCGCGATCGCCGCCTTGCGTTGCGCTCGCAGGGCGCCGCCATGAAAGATCGGCTGGGCCAACGAGGCACCTGCGCTCCAGATCGCCCCTGCCCCTGTAAACAGCGCGGACTCCTTGAAGGCAGCGGATCCGATCGAGGCCGACAGCGAGATGCGCGGAAACAGGTTGGCAGTCGCCACCCCGACTTGTGCCGAGGCTGCATGCACGGCGGCTTCGGCGGCCAGAACGTCAGGCCGCTGTCGAAGCAGATCGGACGGAACACTGACGGGAACGTCTGCAGGCAATTGCAGCTGCGCCAATGGCAACACCTGGGGCGCCTGATCCGGTGTACGTCCCATCAAGGTGGCCAACGTATGCCGGGCACGTTGCGCCTGGGTGCGCAGCGGAGGCAACGTCGCCTCCAGTGATGCGGCATTTTGCTGGGCCGTCAGCACGTCGTCATGCGATGCCGAGCCCAGGTGATGGGCCTTCTCGGTCAAGCTGGCCTGCTCGCGCGCCAGCGTAGTCAACCGCTCGCTGGTTGCGACCTGCTCGGCAAGCGCCGAAGCATTGATGGCGGCGACCACGATGTTGGCCGCCAGCGTGCGCCGGGCTGCATCGAGTTCGTACGACTGAATATCCACCTGCGCCGCGGCCCCTCGGACGCCATAGCGCGCCGCACCGAACAAGTCGAAGGTGTAGCTCAAATTCAACTGGCCGGCGTAGACGTTATAGAGGTTGGTGGTCGGCCCCAGCTTCGGCAGACCCAGTGCGCGCTGTCTGTTGGCTTGCAGGCCCGCATCGAGCGACGGCAGCAGGGCTTCGCCCACTTCCGCCCGAAACTGTTGATGCACGGCTTCCAGCGTATGCCGCGCGGCATCCAGCGATGGATTGTTTCGCAGTCCCTCTTCTACCCAGGCATCGAGCGTGTTCGACTCGTACTGTCGCCACCAATCCGGCACAACGCGCGCGCCGAGACTGAAATGCTGCGCCACACCGCCCGCCTCGGCACTCGCCGCAGGAACGGGCTCGACCGTGTAGCTGTTCGGCGAAGGCGAAGCCGGCGGTTTGGCGGGTGGCGCGAAAGAGCAGCCGGCGAGCGTAGTGACGGCTGCAGCGATAAACATGAGCCGCATCGTGGTGACATGTTTCATGGTGCGACCTCTCGCGCCGGTTCGTCGGCCCGCACACGGAACCAGGCGGCATACAGCGCAGGCAGATAGAACAGCGTCAACACGGTAGCGACGGTGATGCCGCCCATCAGAGCGGTCGCCATCGGTCCGAAGAAATTACTGCGCAGCAAGGGAATCAAGGCCAGTACCGCCGCGGCGGCCGTGAGCGTGATCGGCCGGAAACGCCGCACGGTCGCGCCGACGATGGCTTCCCAACGCGGATGACCCGCCTGGATATCCTGCTCGATCTGATCCATCAGAATCACCGAGTTGCGCATGATGATGCCCAGCATGGCGATGGTGCCCAACATGGCCACGAAACCGAACGGCTGCCCGAACAACAGCAGCGAGCCGATCACGCCGATCATGCCCAGCGGCGCTGTCAGCACCACCATGAAGGTGCGGCCGATGCTTTGCAGCTGGATCATCAGCAAGGTCAGCACGGCAATCACCATCAACGGCATCTGGGCATTGATCGACCCCTGCGCTTTCTGGTTCTGCTCGACGGCGCCACCGACCTCGACGCGATAACCGACCGGAAGATGGCTGCGCACCTCATCGAGTTTCTTGTCCAGCGTATTGGTCACATCGAGTCCTTGTGCACAGTTGCGCGTATCGGCCTGCACGTTGATGGATGGCTGGCGGTCGCGCTCCCAGATCACGCCGTACTCGAGGCCGTAGCTCACTCGCCCGAGTTGTCCCAGCGGAATGGCCGCACCGCTCGGTGTTGGAATGGCGAGCCGCTCGATCTGGTCGGGATGGACGCGATCGTTCTTCGGCGCGCGCAGATCCACGGCAATCAGCTTGTCGCGCTCGCGATACTGGCTCACGGTCGTTCCGGACAGCGACATGGCAAGGAAGTTGGCCACATCCTGCGAGGTGATGCCGAGCTGGCGTGCCTTGACCTGATCGATCTCGAAGCGCACCGAACGCTCGCCCGGCTCGTCCCAATCGAACTGGACGTTACGGGTGCGCGGATCGGCCCGTACCACCGACGCTACCTGCTCGGCGATGCCGCGCACTTTGGCGATATCGTCGCCATTGATGCGGAACTGCACTGGGAACCCGACCGGCGGACCGTTCTCCAAGCGGCTGACGCGGCTGCGCACCGCGGTGAAGTCGCGTTGCAGCAAGCCATCCAGATCGCGTGCCAACGATTCGCGCTGCTTGATGTCCTTGGCGGTGATCACGAACTGCGCGAAGTTCGGTTGCGCGAGCTGCTGATCCAGCGGCAGGTAGAAACGCGGCGCGCCGCTGCCGACAAAGCTGACGTAGTTGGCGATCTCTTTGCGGTCCTTGATAGCCGCCTCGAAACGCTTCGCCTGACTCAGTGTGGCATCGAACGACGCCCCTTCCGGCAAGCGCAGATCGACCAGCAATTCGGGGCGATCGGAACTCGGGAAGAACTGCTTGGGCACCAGGCCAAAGCCGGCCAGCGAGATCACGAACAGCACCACGGTCATCGCCAGCACCAGAAAACGATGCTGCAGACAGAAGCTCACCCAGCCGCGAAAGCGCCGATAGAACGTGGTGTCGTAAATTTCGATATCGCCTTCATGGTGCACGATGGCGGCGGCTTTGGCGCTGCGTGCCTCATTCCAGCGACGGGGAAAGAAGCGCGCCCACCACTCCTGACCGGGTTTCGCACGGGCGTGATGCTCCGGCAACATGTGATAGCCCAGCAAGGGAATCACGACGACCGCGGCCAGCCACGACACCAGCAGCGCAATCGCGGAGACTTCAAAAATCGAACGCGTGTATTCGCCGGTACCGGACTTCGCCAGAGCAATCGGCAGGAAACCGGATACTGTTACCAGCGTGCCGGTGAGCATCGGAAACGCCGTGCTGGTATAGGCAAACGCAGCCGCGCGCACCCGGCTCCATCCCTGCTCCAGCTTCACCGACATCATCTCGACCGCGATGATCGCGTCGTCCACCAGCAAGCCCAACGCCAGCACCAGCGTGCCCAGCGATACCTTGTGCAGGCCGATGCCGAACAGTTCCATGCAAAGCGCGGTCGCCGCCAGCACGAAGGGGATCGAGATCACCACCACCATGCCAGTGCGGAAACCCAGGCTCAGCAGACTGACCAGCAGCACGATGCCCACCGCCTCGGCGACAGATTCCAGGAAGTCGTCGACCGAATGCGATACCGCATGCGGCATGCTGGTGACTTCGGCCAGCTTCAACCCTGCCGGCAAGCGTTTCTGCAATGCGACGGTAGCTGTATCTAGTGCCTTGCCAAGATGAACAACGTCTTCGCCAGGCTGCATGGTGATGCCGATGCCCAGCACAGGCTGCGCCATGAAGCGCATCTGCTGGCTGGGTGGATCGTCATAGCCGCGCCGGATGGTCGCGATATCGCCTAGCCGAAAGGTCTGATTGTTGATGCGCAACAGCGTGTTCTTCAATGCATCGAGATTCTCGAACTGCCCGCTGGGACGCACGAATACGCGATCGTCGGCTGTGGTCAGCACGCCGGCTGCGGCCACGGCATTTTGCTGATTGATGGCTTGCGCGATCTGTTGCGGACTGATGCCCAGCTTGGACAGCTTCGCGTTGGGTATCTCGATAAAGACGCGCTGATTCTGGTCGCCAAGGAAATCGACCTTCGCTACGCCAGGCACACGCAGCAGCTCGGCACGCAACTGATCCGCATAGTCGTGCAATTGCGCCTGGTTGAAACCGTCGCCTTCCAGCGCATAGATGTTGGTGTAGACGTCGCCGAATTCGTCATTGAAGAACGGCCCCTGCACACCTGGAGGCAGCTGAGCCGCTATATCGCCGACTTTTTTTCGCACCTGGTACCACGTATCGGGCACGCTGGAGGCTGGCGCCGAATCCTTCACATTGAAGAAGACCAGCGACTCGCCAGGGCGCGAATAGCTGCGCAGGAAATCGATGGATGGCGTTTCCTGCAGCTTGCGCGAGATGCGGTCCGTCACCTGCTCCTGCACTTGCTTCGCGTCGGCACCGGGCCAGAAGGTCTGGATCACCATCACCTTGAAAGTGAACGGCGGGTCTTCCGATTGCGACAGCCGGCTGTACGACAACATGCCGAACAGCGTCACCATCACCATGATGAAAAAGACCAGTGACTGGTGACGCAGCGTCCAGGCGGAAAGGTTGAAACGTCCCTCATCGTTCATAGCGGCGCATCCTCGGGATGCAGCGGCGCCATCGGCTGGACCTTTTCACCCGCGGAAACCGCATGCACGCCCTGCATCACCACGCGATCTCCCGCATGGAGACCCGCACCGATCAGCACATCGCGTTCGCCGTAACGGACGACGGTGACGGGGCGAAGTTCCAGCGTGGAATCGTTGGAGCGCACCACCCACACGGCAGGCTTCTCCCCTTGATGAAACAGCGCGGTGGCGGCAATGCGCACGCTTTCACCGGCATCCGACTTGGCGGACAGCGATACTTCCGCCGTCATGCCCAGACGCAACTGCTGTCCGGGCTCATCGAGCGCAAGCTTGACGCGATAGGTGCGCGCCTGTGGATCCGCGGCCGGCGAGATGTCGCGTACGCGGCCGGCAAACGATTTGCCGGGCAAGGCCAGCAAAGTGACCGTCGCCGCCTGCCCCACTGAAATGCCGGCCAGACGATCTTCCGGCACGTCGATAAAGACATCGCGATCGCCCGACCAGGCAAAGCCGAACACCGGCTGGCCCGCCGAGACCACCTGCCCTACCTCGGCCTGTTCGCTGGTGATGCTGCCATCGCGGTCGGCCACCAGCGTGGTGTAGCGCGATTGATTCTGCGCCAGGGCAAGTTGCTGCCGGGCTTGGTCCCGTGCGGCGAGTGCCGACGCATAGGCGTCGTGGGTCTGTTCGAGCTGGAGCTGGCTGATGAGATTCTGCTTGGCCTGCGCCTCGTCGCGGTCGCGCTGCTGCGTGGCAAAGATCAGCCGATGCTCCGCCGCCTCCAGCGCAGCCTGGGCGGAAGCCTGGGTCTTGGAGGCGTCGGCGTCGTCGAGCCTGGCCAGCGCCTGCCCCTTCTTCACGGTATCGCCCAGATGGGCAAGGCGCGCCGTCAGCTGCCCGGCCACCCGGAATGACAACGGCATCTCGTAGCGGGCGTGAACCTCGCCCGGGAACTGGGCCGACTGGGCTCCGTCCACCGCTTTGACCGGCATCGCAATCACGGGGCGCGCGACCTCGGCCTCGGGAGCCTTGCTGCTGCATCCCGACAGCAGGATCAGCCCTGCCGCTGCACCTGCCAGCCAGATATGCCGGGGGATAGAACTGCCTGATGCGGGGGGAACACGGTAAGTCACGAGCCACTCCTGACGGGGGGTACGGCAACGAAAAGCACGATCGACAGCCAGTCGGGGAACCAGCCGCCGCCGGATAGAATTCAGTTCCGGACAGTAATACATATTTGTATACAAATACAATACTGTATCCAAATGAAGATGTGACTATCCGTGATACGATGGACATATGCCCCGTAAGAGACTGACCCGTGACGAAAGCCGCGATCTGACCCGCCAGCGTCTGCTTGACGCGGCGGCCGTCATCATTGCGAAGAAAGGGTTGGCTGCCGCCAGCGTGGAAGACATCGCGGAGCGCGCCGGTTATACCCGCGGCGCGTTCTACTCGAATTTCGATAGCAAGACCGATCTGTTCATCGAGCTGCTGAAGCGCGATCACGACGACATCAGCCATCAGCTGCAACAGATCCTGGATGCAGGGTTGTCGATCGAAGATACCCAGCGGCAACTGGCGCTCTTCTATGGTCAGTGCTATCGCGACGACAGCAATTTCGCGCTATGGGCCGAGGCTCGCCTGCACGCACTGCGCGATGCCAAATTCCGTGCCCGATTCAATGCCCTGTGCCTGGAGAAGCGCGACGTGATCGCCTACTTCATCACGCAGTTCTGCAAGATGATGGATATCGCGCCGCCTGCCCCGGCTGCCGATCTGGCCTTCAGCACCATGGCCTTGATAGACGGCATTCGCTTCTTCAACGCCTGCATGCCCAACGACCTGCCCGATGACAAAGCACAGGCGGTGCTGAGCGCCATTTTCACCGCGACGTTCTTTCGCTGAGAAGCAACGGCCGGCAAGTGGAAGCCGTCTCGGAGACCATGATCGCCAGCTACGCGCCGGCTGAAGCGCTGAGCATCTCCTCGCGCGACATATAACCCGGCGACGGAGATTGGGATACCCGTCATGACGGGATGGCGACGCCGCTCATCAGCGACATCCTGCCGATGGCCTGAAACAGCGGGAAATTCTTCGCGCGGCTGACCTGCGTCAACTTGCGCTCCCGGCACCGGACCTAGCCTTGACCGTAATGCTGCCGTCTCTGGATGTCAGCGGGCACGCAACCCAATCGTTATGCGGGAGACGCCATGTCTAAAAGGGATGAATGCATAAGGCATGGCTCCCCATTGCGCTGGTCGGTATTCGCAAAGGTGCTTGCGAAGCCAGTGGGACATATGGATGCCGGCGAGGTCGATCGGCAACTTAGGGAGGCTCGCCTGAGGACACTGGCCATGGCAGACGCCACGGCCATTTACCAGGCTATGGGCAGCGCACCGGCCGGGTTGACCGAAACCGATGCGGCCGCACGTTTGCGAGAGCTGGGCCTCAACACGGCAAGTCGCGAAGAGACCCACAGCGTGCCGGTGCAGCTGCGGCAGAAGCTGCGCAATCCACTGAATATTCTGCTGCTGCTCATGGCCACATTGTCGGTGCTGGGAGGCAACGTGGCGTCAGCCATCATCATCGCGGTGATGGTGGTGCTCAGCACCTCGCTGTCCTTCCTGCAGGAACACCGTTCCAGCCGCGCGGTGGAAGCGTTGCGCCGCATGGTGCACACGACTGCCACGGTATCGAGGCGCGCCTCGCCGGAGACTGCGAGCCCGGCACAGGCAGCCGATGGAGATGTGCTCGCGGCCACGCATGAAATTCCCTTGGAACAGCTGGTTCCGGGCGACATCGTGCATCTGGCGGCAGGCGACATGGTGCCGGCGGATGTACGGCTGCTATCGGCCAGAGGGCTGTTCGTCAACGAGGCACCGCTGACCGGCGAAGCCATGCCGGTGGAGAAGAATCCCCGGCCGCTCGTACAGCCTGTGACCGAGGCCATGCGCATCGACAACGTCTGCTTCATGGGCACGAATGTCGTCAGCGGCACCGCCGTCGCCATCGTGGTCCATACCGGTCCGCGCGCGGTGTTCGGCGGTATTGCCCAGGCCATTGCCGGCGAACGCGCACTTACCAGTTTCGATCGCGGGATCTCGCGTTTTACCTGGCTGATGATCTCCCTTATCTCGGTGATGGCACCGCTGGTCTTCCTGATCAACGGATTGACCAAAGGCAACTGGATGGAAGCCCTGCTGTTCGCCACGGCCGTAGCCGTAGGCCTGACGCCGGAGATGCTGCCCACCGAAGTCACCATCAACCTTGGCAAGGGGGCGCTGGCGATGTCACGCAAGCGGGTGATCGTCAAGCGACTCGATGCCATCCAGAACTTCGGCGCCATGGATGTTCTGTGTACGGACAAGACCGGCACCTTGACGCAGGACCTCGTGATTCTCGAACGGCATGTGGACCTGCAAGGCAACGAAAGCGAGAGGGTGCTCGACTATGCCTATCTCAACAGCTATTACCAGTCCGGCTTGAAGAATCTTCTCGATGTCGCCGTGCTCAAGTACACCAAAGTACACAGCAAGCTGCATGCAAGCGGCGGCTATCACAAGGTGGACGAAATTCCGTTCGATTTCGAGCGGCGCCGCATGTCTGTCGTCGTCGATGGTCCGGATGGCCGGACGCTTATCTGCAAAGGTGCCGTCGAGGAGGTGTTCAGCGTCTGCACTCATGGCGAAGCCGAGGGTGGTCTGTTCGACCTGGACGATAGCCATTGGCACGAACTGAGAAAGCGAAGCAGCGACTTGAACGAGGATGGGCTGCGCCTGATCGCCATCGCCTACGCTCATGTGGACGCCGGAAAGTCGGCTTTCGGTCCCGAAGACGAACGTGGGCTGATTCTGCTTGGCTACATCGCCTTTCTCGACCCTCCCAAAGACAGCGCGCGCGAGGCGCTGGCCAGGCTGGCCCGGCATGGCGTGGCCGTGAAAATCCTTACCGGCGATAACGATGTCGTCGCGAGGAAGATTTGCAAGGAAGTGGGCTTGACGGTCAGCGACGTGCTGTTGGGCAGCGACCTGGCGAAACTATCGCCGGCGCAGCTGGAAGCACGGGTGGAAACTTGCCAGTTGTTCGCCAGGCTTGCGCCGCTGCAGAAAGCGATGGTCATCGACGCATTGCGGCGAAGCGGCCACGTGGTGGGCTATCTGGGCGATGGCATCAACGATGGCCCTGCCCTCAAGGCCGCTGACGTAGGCGTTTCCGTGGACACGGCGGTGGACATCGCACGCGAGACGGCCGACATCATCTTGCTCGAGAAGAGCCTGCTCATCCTGGACGACGGCGTGATCGAAGGCCGCAAGGTCTTCGCGAACATTCTCAAGTACATCCGCATGGGCGCCAGCTCCAATTTCGGAAACATGTTCAGCGTGCTCGGCGCCAGCGCATGGCTTCCTTTCCTGCCGATGGCGCCCTTGCAGGTGCTCACCAACAATCTGCTGTACGACTTCTCGCAAACCACCATCCCCACGGATAACGTGGACCCGGATTTCCTGGAGGCGCCACGGCGCTGGGGCATCGACAACATCGCCCGGTTCATCCTGTTCGTCGGTCCGATCAGCTCGATCTTCGACTACATCACTTACGCCATCATGTTTTTCGTCTTCGGCGCCAGCACCCCGGCGCAGGCGTCGTTGTTCCAGACCGGCTGGTTCGTCGAGTCGCTGCTCTCGCAGACGCTGGTCATCCACATCATCCGAACGGCGCGTAAACCCTTCGTGGAAAGCCGGCCCAGCCTGCCACTGGTCGCTACCACCGTCGCCATCTGCATGGCGGGCGTCTGGCTTCCCTATTCCTCACTGGGTGCGCTGCTTGGCTTTGCGCCTCTGCCACCGGCTTACTGGCCGATGATGATCGCTCTCCTGCTGTGTTACATGACGCTCACTTACTTCATGAAGCAGTGGTTTCACCGGCGCTTCGGCATCGGTTGAGGGCTGGTGCCCTGTCTGGCCATGCCATCGTAGCTTCCAGGTTTTTGGGGAATGGCCTCGATTCCCGATGCCTTGCAAGCAACCCTGTCTCGAGTGAGCAGCGGAAAGCTCGTGCTTTGTTGATCCCGATCAAATTCGCGGGTCGGACGCATTCCTAGAATGGTTGCGTGCATCCGTGCCGTCACTCAAGCAACGCCTCTGTCTGGCGGCGCGTCTGCTCTAAGCAATGAACGAGAAGGCCATCCCACCATCCGGGTCACCTGCCCCAACCAGCATGGCTGGATCAGTGCGGTGCAGGTCCGATCCTCTAGAGCAGCCGATATGAATGCCCTGCCCGTCGAGACCTCCGGATTCATCGAGAACCGCACCTTCGACGAAATCGAAGTCGGCGACCATGCCAGCCTGGTGCGCACGCTGAGCCGGCGGGATATCGAGTTGTTCGCCGCGATGTCCGGCGACGTCAACCCGGCGCACATGGACCCCGTCTATGCGCGTACGGACATGTTCCACCGGGTGATCGCCCACGGCATGTGGAGCGGCGCGCTGATTTCCGCCGTGCTGGGCACTGAGTTGCCTGGGCCGGGCACGATCTATCTTTCGCAGGACCTGCACTTCCACGCCCCGGTCGGCCTTGGCGATACCGTCACGGTCACTGTCACCGCCAAAGAGAAGATCGCGAACAGGCAGAGCATCATCTTCGATTGCCGCTGCAGCAATCAGAAAGGCGAGGAAGTGATCCTCGGCACCGCCGAGGTGAAGGCTCCGCTGGAAAAGATCCGCCGCCCACGCATCGAGTTGCCTGAAATCCGTCTCGGCAACCACGACCGTTTCCGCGAATTGATGGCACGTGCTTCCTTTGGCGCGTCCATGGCGACAGCAGTGGTTCACCCTTGCGACGAGGTATCGCTCAGGGCGGCACTGGACGCCGCAAAAGCCGGCCTGATCGTGCCGATCCTGGTGGGCCCCACCGCCAAAATTCAGATCGCCGCGAAACAAGCCGGGCTGGATATCAGTGCCCTGCGGATCGTCGATGCCCCGCACAGCCATGCCGCAGCGACGGCGGCCGTGGCACTCGTGTGCAACGGCGAGGCGCGTTTGCTGATGAAGGGTTCGCTGCACACCGATGAGCTGATGCACGCCGTGGTGGCCTCCGACAGCGGGCTGCGCACCGACCGCCGACTCAGTCACGTCTACCTGATGGACGTGCCCGACTGCGCCCGTCCGCTGATGGTGACCGACGCTGCGATCAACATCGCGCCGACGCTGGCCGACAAGCGCGACATCATCCAGAACGCCATCGACCTCGCCCACATCATGGGGCTGACGATGCCGCGCGTCGCTGTTCTGTCGGCGGTGGAAACGGTGAACCCGGCGATTCCCTCGACGGTGGATGCAGCCGCGCTGTGCAAGATGGCTGAGCGAGGCCAGATCAGCGGTGGCCTCGTCGACGGTCCGCTGGCGTTCGACAATGCGATCAGCGCCGAGGCGGCGCGCGAGAAAGGCATTGTCTCGCCGGTCGCCGGCATGGCGGACATCCTGGTGGTACCGGATCTGGAATCGGGCAACATGCTGGCCAAGCAGTTGACCTTCCTCGCCGGCGCCGACGCTGCCGGCATCGTGATGGGCGCGCGGGTTCCGATCATCCTGACCAGCCGCGCCGATTCGCCGCGCACTCACGTGGCTTCCTGCGCGGTGGCAGTGCTGGTGGCGCGCTCGCGGGTGGCCCGTCCACTGCCTGTTCCGGTGGAGGCCTGAGCCATGTCCCGCGCCATTCTCACCCTCAACGCCGGCTCATCCAGCATCAAGTTCGCGCTGTACGACATGGCGACGGAGGGGGCGCAGCGACAGTTGTCGCACGGTCAGATCGAAGGTATCGGCAGCGAGCCGCACTTCATCGCCGAGGATGCCGCGGGCGCCATCCTCACCGAGCATCGCTGGCCGGCAGGGACAAAACTCGATCACGAAGCATTGCTGACGCCGTTGCTGGCGTGGATCACCGCACACCTCGGCGAGGAATCCCTGGCCGCGGTGGGACATCGGGTGGTACACGGTGGCGAGCGCTGGGATCGACCCGTTCGGCTGACCCCCGCGGTGATCGCCGACCTGACCAGGCTGACCCCGCTGGCGCCGTTGCACCAACCGCACAATCTCGCCGCCGTACAGGCGGTGGCGCGATTGCGTCCGAGGTTGCCGCAGGTGGCCTGCTTCGACACGGCATTCCATCACGGCATGGCACCGACGGTCAGCCGCCTGGCGCTGCCACGAAAATTCGCGGACGAAGGCATGCGCCGCTACGGTTTCCATGGGCTGTCCTATGAATACATTGCCGGCCAGCTGCGCGAGCAGGCGCCGGCGCTGGCCGCCGGTCGCGTGATCGCGGCACACCTGGGCAATGGCGCCAGCTTGTGCGCGATGCACGATGGCCGCAGCGTCGACACCACGATGGGCTTCACCGCGCTGGATGGACTGGTGATGGGAACCCGCTGCGGCAACCTCGACCCGGGCGCCGTGCTGTATCTGCTGCAGCAGCATGGTCTGAACGCATCGGAGGTAGAGCACGTGCTCTACAACGAAAGCGGCCTGCTCGGGGTCTCCGGCATCAGCAACGACATGCGCACCCTCCTGAACAGCAGCGACCCGCGCGCTTACGAAGCGATCGACTTGTTTGTCTTTCGCATTGCGCGCGAAATCGGTGCACTGGCCTCCAGCCTGGGTGGTCTCGACGGCCTGGTGTTTTCGGCGGGGATAGGCGAACACTCGGCGCCAATCCGGGCGGCCGTGTGCGCAAGGCTGATCTGGCTCGGCATCGAATGCGATGGAGACGCCAATGCCCGCAACGCGGCAGTTATCAGTACGCCGTCGAGTCGGGTGCAAGTGCGCGTGATCCCGACCGACGAGGAAGCGATGATCGCGGCCCACACCATGAACCTGTTGTACTCCGTGCCCGCATGATCCACCGGGGAATGACGGGAGTCCCTGCTGTCCGGCAGATGGCTGTATCGAAGGAGACATACGATGACTGCATCGCCTTTTACATCAGCGCCTTTTACATCAGGGCCTTTTGACCTGGACATGGGCCTGCTGCCGCTTTCATCCTTTGCACCTTATGCGCCTTACGCACTGCTTACGCCGCCGCCCGTGCAACGCTGGCTCGATACGCTGTACGGCGCGCAAACGTTGACATCCATGCTGGCGAACCCGATGAGCTCGCCGCACACGTCTTGTCGACGCCCGTCCGACACCTCGCCCGACCCTATCGCAGCCACTTCCCAAAGCGCCGATGAAGTGGCATTCCCGCCGGATTTGCTGCCGATGCTGGCACGTATGTCCACCGTGATGTCCACGGTGCTGAACGTCGCCGCACAACAGGAACTCATGCTTTTCCAGCGGTGGCTCGCAGTCCAGCAAGCTCTCTTCCTTGACGTCGCTGCCGTCAGGGAGACCGCCGATCCGAAAAGTGGCCCGACGAAAGCCCCCACGACGAAGAAGCACAAGTGAATCGAAAAAAGTGGAGTCCCCTTCGATGAAATCCCCTGCCCTCTCCCCCGATCTGTTGCAGCGCATGGATGCCTACTGGCGCGCCGCCAACTACCTCGCTGTCGGCCAGCTCTACCTGTGCGGCAATCCGCTGCTGAAGCATCCGCTGACGCTGGCGGACGTGAAGCACATGCTGCTGGGCCACTGGGGCACTACACCGGGGCAGAACTTCATCTACGTGCATCTGAACCGGGTCATCAAGAAGTACGACCTCGACATGGTCTACGTCTCCGGTCCCGGCCATGGCGGCCCGGCCGTGGTCGGCAACACTTATCTGGAGGGCACTTACAGCGAGATCTACCCGGATATCAGCAGGGACGAGGCGGGACTGCAGAAGCTGTTCAAGCAGTTCTCCTTCCCCGGCGGCATTCCCAGTCATGCGTCGCCGGAATGCCCAGGCTCGATCCATGAAGGTGGCGAACTGGGCTATTCGCTGAGCCATTCGTTCGGCGCCGTGCTCGACAACCCCGAGTTGATCGTCGCCTGCGTGGTCGGCGATGGCGAGGCCGAGACCGGGCCGCTGGCCACTGCCTGGCACTCGAACAAGTTTCTCGATCCGGCCACCGACGGCGCGGTGTTGCCGATCCTGCATCTGAATGGATACAAGATTGCCAACCCGACCGTACTGGCACGCATCAGCCATGAGGAGCTCGATCAGTTGCTGCGCGGCTATGGCTGGTCGCCTATCTTCGTCGAGGGCTCCGAGGCGGCGCCGATGCACGAGGCCATGGCCGGCGCGCTGGACCTGGCCGTGCAGAAGATCAAGACGATCCAGCGCGAAGCCCGCCAGCATGGTGAGCGCGAGCGTCCCCGTTGGCCGATGATCGTGCTGCGCTCGCCGAAAGGCTGGACCGGCCCGAAGGTCGTCGATGGCCTGCCGGTGGAAGGCACCTTCCGCGCCCATCAGGTGCCGATCGCCGTCTCCGCCACCACGCCAGCGGAGCATCTACGGCAACTGGAAGATTGGCTGAGAAGCTACCGGCCCGAAGAACTGTTCGACACCCATGGCCGGCTGCGACCGGAGCTGGCCGAGCTGGCGCCGGTGGGCAACCGCCGCATGGGCGCGAACCCGCACGCCAACGGTGGCAGCTTGCTGCGCGAGCTGCGCTTGCCGGACTTTCGCAACTATGCCTGCGAGGTGCCACAGCCGGGCGTGCTCGGCAAAGGCGACACCCACGTGCTGGGTCCGTTCCTGCGCGACGTCGCCGTGCTCAACGAAACCCAGCGCAACTTCCGCGTGTTCGGGCCCGATGAAACCTTGTCCAATGGCCTGGAGGCCATGTTCGATGTCACCAACCGGCAGTGGGATGCCGGCACCGAGGCCAACGACCAGTACCTCGCCCCGAGCGGCCGCGTCATGGAGATGCTCAGCGAGCACCAGTGCGAGGGCTGGCTGGAAGGCTACCTGCTGACCGGGCGACATGGCCTGTTCAACTGCTACGAAGCATTCATCCACATCGTCGACTCGATGTTCAACCAGCACGCCAAGTGGCTGAAGGTCACCGCCGGCTTGCCGTGGCGACGCAAGATCGCTTCGCTGAACTACCTGCTGGCCTCGCATGTCTGGCGGCAGGACCACAACGGCTTCACTCACCAGGATCCCGGTTTCATCGATCACGTGGTCAACAAGAAAGCCGGCGTGGTACGGGTCTACCTGCCACCGGATGCCAACTGCCTGCTATCGGTGATGGACCACTGCCTGCGCAGCCGCCATTACGTCAACGTGGTGGTCGCGGGCAAGCACCCGGCCCCGCAATGGCTATCGATGGAGGCGGCCGTCAAGCACTGCAGCGAAGGCATCGGCATCTGGTCGTGGGCCAGCAACGACCAGCATGTGGCCTCGCCGGACGTGGTGATGGCCTGCTGCGGCGACGTGCCCACGCTGGAGACCCTGGCCGCGGTCTCGATCTTGCGCGAGCACTTGCCCGAGCTCGCCATCCGCGTGGTCAACGTGGTCGACCTGATGCGTCTGCAGCCACCGTCGGAACATCCCCACGGCTTGAACGACGTCGATTTCGACGCCCTGTTCACCACCGACAAACCGGTCATCTTCGCTTTCCACGCCTATCCCTGGCTGATCCACCGGCTGACCTATCGGCGCCGCAACCACGACAACATCCACGTGCGCGGCTACAAGGAGGAAGGCACCGTCACCACGCCCTTCGACATGACCGTGCTGAACGAACTCGATCGCTTCCACCTCGTGATGGATGCGATCGACCGGCTGCCGCAGACGGGCGATCGCGGCGTGTACCTCAAGCAGAAGCTGCGCGACAAGCTGATCGAGCACAAGCAGTACATCCGCCAGCACGGCCAGGATATGCCCGAGGTGCGCGAATGGACCTGGCAAGGCTCGATCGAGAGACGCATGGGGAAATGAGCGCGCCGGCCGTGGGGCTCAACTGCGGTGTGATCAGCCCATCGCAACGGCCTGGGCTCTGGCTGGCACCGCGACGGCCGACCCGCGTTTTTTCAACGAGCTCGAACTGAAGCCCGCGCACCTTTGATCATGGCCAGCCAGTCATAGCCGTCCTTCAAATGGAGAATGGTTGCCTCGTCGGGGTCGCCGGATCGTGGCGAACGACGGGTGTCTCTGGAACCTTCGAATTCGGTGCGCTTGCGTTGCAGAAGTGACTTGAAATGACGCTTCATCCTGGCGGCCCTGTGGCGGTATGGAATGACCGGACCAACCGCCTGAATCAGCTCAGGCAACGCACACCGGTCTAGATGCGTGGCGGAAAGTATGGTGACCGCGCTGACCTGGTTAAAGCCGCGTCACACGACCGTTCTGTTTCCGCTGATGAACGACCAACGGGGCGCTCGCCTGTTCGGTTGACATCGCGGCGATCGTTCACGCAGAGAAACACGGTGGTCATCTGGCGGCACTACAAGAGGAACTCATCATGTCCATATAGACCATCAGTACGGTTACTGGGTGTCGAGTCATGTACAAGTCCCTTCTTTCGATGCTGGCCGGCGCGCTGCTGTTTACCATGGCCAGCATGGGTCACGCAGCGAGCGTCCACGACAGCGATTACGTGGCCATCAGTGTCCCTGACCTGCAGCAGGCCACGGCGTTCTTCCACAACGTACTGGACTGTGAAGAGGTCAACCCTGCCGGTGGCGATGAATCGCTCGAAAGCAGCCGTGCCGCTCACGATGCAGCACCTGCGTCCCGCCTGCTGCTCTGCGACTCCGGCACGGTCGTCGAATTGTTCGATGCTGACGCAGCGCGCTTGTCTTCCACCACGGCGCACCATGCAACGGATCACGGCAGCGAGCCGATCGCGTTCTCTGCCGACAATGTGGCGCATGCCGATCGCTGGCTGCGGCGCGAAGGTGTCAAGGTGACTGGAGCACCGGTCGCTGTCGTCACCGGCCCGCATGCCGGTCAGACGGTGGTGAACTTCGTGGCGCCGTGGGGTCTGCGGCTGCAACTGGTCGGCAGAAGCCCAAGCCAGGTCGCCACGGTGCCATGATCGCCGCTGGCAATCCTTGCAACGGGATGCCATAAGAACGGCATGTCTTCTCAATCGATCGGGGTCTGCACGAGCACCGCGACGCTGCCCGAATTCGTGGCGGCGCATCCGCGCCTGTTCGTGCTGACCGGAGCCGGCTGCAGCACGGATTCGGGCATTCCCGATTACCGCGATGCCAACGGTGGCTGGAAACGCCCACAGCCGGTGACCTATCAGGCATTCGTGGGCGAACCGACGACACGCCAACGCTACTGGGCACGCAGCCTGGTCGGTTGGCGACGGTTCGGGCAGGCGCAACCGAATGCGAGCCATCACGCGCTCGCCCGGCTGGAGCAGCAGGGCAAGCTGACCTTGCTGCTGACCCAGAATGTCGACCGGCTGCACCAGGCCGCCGGCAGCGAAAACGTGGTCGACCTGCATGGGCGGCTGGATCAGGTCCGCTGCCTGGCCTGCGAACATCGCGTGCCACGCACGGATTTCCAGGCCGAACTGGTGCGGCTGAATCCGGCCTGGGCGAATCTCGATGCGGCGGATGCGCCCGATGGCGACGCCGATCTGGAGGGACGGGATTTCTCCAGTTTCCAGGTGCCCTCGTGCCCGCATTGCATCGGCTTGCTGAAGCCGGACGTGGTGTTTTTCGGCGAGAACGTGCCGCGCGAGCGTGTGGATGCCGGCATGCAGGCCTTGCACGATGCCGATGCGATGCTAGTGATCGGTTCGTCGCTGATGGTGTATTCCGGCTACCGCTTTGCCTATGCGGCAGCGCGTGCCGGAAAGCCGATCGCCGCGGTGAACATGGGCCATACCCGGGCCGATCCGCTGCTGAGCCTGAAGATCGAGCAGTCCTGCGCGCAGGCGCTGGCGTTCCTGTAGCAGCCGGCCTATTGGCTCAGCGGCGGGCGCGGAAGAAGTCGCGCAGCAGGCTGGCGGATTCCTCGGCGAGAAGGCCCCCCGCCACTTCGATGCGGTGGTTGTGGCGTGCGTCGATCAAGGTGTCGAAAACGCTGCCGGCCGCGCCGGTCTTGGGGTCGGACGCTGCGTAGACCACGCGGCCGAGTCGAGCATGGATCATCGCCATCGCGCACATCGAGCACGGCTCCAGCGTGACGTACAGCGTGGCGCCGGATAGCCGATGATTCGCCAGTTTCTCGCCCGCCGCACGCATCGCCATGATCTCGGCATGCGCCGTCGGGTCGTGCAAGGTGATGTTGCGGTTCCAGCCCAGGCCGACGATCTCACCGTCTTGCACCAGCACGGCGCCTACCGGTACCTCGTTCTCGGCGTCGCGCGCATGCACGGCCAGTTGCAGCGCGCGACGCATGTACTGCGCGTCCTCGGCCGAGAAGGCTCTCGCTGGATCGGTAATTTCGTCTGTCATTTCAATGAATTGTGCTTGGAACATGAGAAAGCCGGCAAGCTGCCGGCCTTTCTCGGTGCGCGTAAGTGGTTGATCTGCCTATTCCCACTCGATCGTGGCGGGCGGTTTGCCACTGATGTCATAAACGACACGAGATATACCGCGTAACTCATTGATTATTCTGTTTGAAACTTTGCCAAGAAACTCGTACGGCAAGTGCGCCCAATGCGCCGTCATGAAGTCGATGGTTTCCACCGCGCGCAGTGCGATCACCCATTCGTAGGCGCGCGCGTCGCCCACCACGCCCACCGACTTCACCGGCAGGAACACCGCGAAGGCCTGGCTGGTCTTGTCGTACAGATCGGCCTTGCGCAACTCGTCGATGAAGATCGCATCGGCCTGGGCCAGCAAGGCGGCGTACTCGGGCTTCACTTCGCCCAGGATACGCACGCCCAGGCCCGGGCCCGGGAACGGATGGCGGTAGACCATCGCGCGCGGCAGGCCGAGCTCAACACCGATGCGGCGCACCTCGTCCTTGAACAGTTCGCGCAGCGGCTCGACCAGTTTCAGTTTCATGTGCGCCGGCAGGCCACCGACGTTGTGATGGCTCTTGATGACGTGAGCCTTGCCGGTCTTGCTGCCGGCCGATTCGATCACGTCGGGATAGATGGTTCCCTGCGCCAGCCACTTCACGTTGCTGCCGTCGGCGGTGATCTTGCCCGACTCCTCGTCGAAGATCTCCACGAACAGGCCGCCGATGATCTTGCGCTTGGCCTCCGGATCGGCCACGCCTTCGAGCGCCTTGAAGTAGCGTTCCGCCGCGTCGACGCGGATCACCTTGACCCCCATGTGCTCGGCCATCGTGGCCATCACCTGATCGCCTTCCTGCCAGCGCAGCAGGCCGGTGTCGACGAACACACAGGTCAACCGGTCGCCGATCGCCTTGTGCAGCAGTGCCGCGACGACCGAAGAGTCGACGCCGCCGGACAGCCCCAGCAGTACGTGATCATCGCCAACCTGCTCGCGCACGCGGGCAATCTGGTCGTCGATGATGTTCGCGGCGGTCCATAGCGTGGCGCAGCCGCAGATATCGACGATGAAGCGCTTCAGCAACGCCCCGCCCTGCTTCGTGTGCGTCACTTCCGGATGGAACTGCACGCCGTACCAGCGCTTGTCCTCGTTCTCCATCACCGCGACCGGGATGCGGTCGGTGGTGCCGGTGATCGCGAAGCCCGGCGGTGCCTTGGCAACGTGATCGCCGTGGCTCATCCATACGCTGAGCTTGTGCGCATCGGCATGATCGCTGAGGCCTTCGAACAGCCGGCTCTGCGCAACGATGTCCACTTCGGCGTGACCGAACTCGCGTGCGTCGGCGGCCTCGGTGGCGCCACCCAGTTGAGCCGCCAGCGTCTGCATGCCGTAGCAGATGCCCAGGATAGGGACGCCGGAGTCGAATACCTGTTGTGGCGCTTTCGGTGCGTCTGCCAGCGTGGTGGATTCGGGACCGCCGGACAGGATGATGCCCTTGGCGCCAAACGCGGCGATCTCGGACGGCGCGTGATCCCAGGCCCAGATCTCGCAGTAAACACCCAGCTCGCGAATGCGCCGCGCGATCAGCTGCGTGTACTGAGCGCCGAAGTCGAGTATCAGGATCTTGTCGCTATGGATATTGGTCATCGGTCCGGTTTTCGCCACATGGCAATCAGGCCACGTCGACGCCTTTGATCTCGAAAAGCAATGCAACGCCGGATGTACCGGTCGCCACCTGTAAAACAAGGCGCCGGCCCTCGGGCCGGCGCGTCAGTCACGAGTTGAGCCGGTAGTTCGGCGCTTCCTTGGTGATCTGGATATCGTGCGGATGCGCTTCGGTGACGCCGGCGGAAGTCACCTTGACGAACTGCGCGTTGTGCCGCACGTCGTCGATGGTGGCTGCGCCCAGATAGCCCATCGACGCGCGCAGGCCACCGATCAGCTGATGGATGATGTTGCGCAGCGGACCGCGGTACGGCACCCGGCCCTCGATGCCTTCGGGTACCAGCTTGTCGGCGTCGGCTTCTTCCTGGAAATAGCGATCCTTCGAACCCAGCTGCATCGCACCGATCGAACCCATGCCGCGGTAGCTCTTGTACGAACGGCCCTGGAACAATTCCACCTCACCGGGCGATTCCTCGGTGCCGGCGAACATCGAGCCGAGCATCACGGTGGACGCACCGGCGGCAAGCGCCTTGGGGATGTCGCCGGAATAGCGGATGCCGCCATCGGCGATCAGCGGAATTTCGTCCTTCAGCGCGGTGGCGACCATATCGATCGCCGTGATCTGCGGTACGCCGACACCGGCCACCACGCGGGTGGTGCAGATCGAGCCGGGGCCCACGCCGACCTTGACCGCATCGACACCGGCATCGAGCAACGCACGCGCCGCTTCCCCGGTGACGATATTGCCGGCGATCACCTGCACCTGCGGGTAGTGCTTCTTGACCCAGGCGGCGCGTTCGATCACGCCCTGCGAATGGCCGTGCGCGGTATCCACCACCAGCACGTCGACGCCTGCATCGACCAGCGCGGCAACACGCTGCTCGGTATCGCCAGCCACACCGACGGCGGCGCCGACCAGCAATGCCTCGTGCAGGTCCTTGGCGGCATGCGGATTGTCGCGCGCCTTCTGGATGTCCTTGACGGTGATCAGGCCGCGCAACTGGAAAGCGTCGTTGACCACCAGCACTTTCTCGATGCGGTGCTTGTGCAACAGTTGCAACACTTCGTCCTGGCTGGCGCCTTCCTGCACCGTCACCAGCTTGTCCTGGCGGGTCATGATGTTGCGCACCGGGTCATCGTGCTTGCGCTCGAAGCGCAGGTCGCGACTGGTGACGATGCCGACCAGCTGCTCGCCATCCACCACCGGCACGCCGGAGATGTTGTGTGCATGGGTCAGCCGCAGCACTTCGCGGATCGAGGTGTTCGGGCTCACGGTGATCGGACTGCGGATCACGCCGGCCTCGAATTTCTTCACCAGCCGCACTTCCGCCGCTTGCTGCTCGGCCGTCATGTTTTTGTGGATGATGCCGATGCCGCCATTCTGCGCCATGGTGATGGCAAGGCGGGCTTCGGTGACGGTGTCCATCGCGGCGGACACGATAGGGATGTTCAGGCGCAGGCCGCGGGTGAACCGCGTTGACGTATTCACATCACGCGGCAGCACGATGGAATGGCCCGGAACAAGGTAGACGTCGTCGTAGGTCAAGGCCTCGGCGAGGATACGCATGCGAAAAGTCCCGCTGCAAAGAGGGAATTATACGCGCCCTGCCGTGAAGCTCGCCAGCCATGCGGCTGAACGGAACGCCTGATCAGGCGATCTTGTGCCGCAGCGCGTGCGCTTCGGCCGCTTCCAGCGTGTTCTCCATCAGCGTGGCCACCGTCATCGGACCGACCCCGCCTGGCACCGGCGTGATCCAGCTGGCACGCTCGGCGGCGGCATCGAATTCCACATCGCCGACCAGCCGGCCATCGTCGAGCCGGTTGATGCCGACATCGATCACCACGGCGCCCGGCTTGATCCATTCGCCCTTGACCAGCCCCGGCTTGCCGACCGCGACGGCCACGATATCGGCCTGACGCACGAAGCCTTCCAGGTCGCGCGTGAAGCGGTGGCACGACGTGGTCGTACAGCCGGCAATCATCAGTTCCAGCGCCAGTGGCCGTCCGACGTGATTGGAAACGCCGACCACCACCGCATGCTGGCCACGCACCGGGCGATCGGTATGGCCGAGCAAGGTCATCACGCCTTTCGGTGTGCACGGGCGCAGGCCGAAACGGCGCAGCGCGAGGCGTCCCACATTCACTGCCTGGAAACCGTCGACGTCCTTGTCCGGGTCGATGCGGTCGACCAGGGCGTCCTCGTCGATATGTTCCGGCAGCGGCGATTGCACCAGAATGCCGTGCACGTCGGGATCGGCATTCAGCCGGTCGATCAGTGCGAACAGCTCGTCCTGGGTCGTGCTCGAAGGCAGGTCGTAGTCGAACGAACGGAAGCCCACCTGATGGCAGGCCTTGCGTTTGTTGCGCACATACACCGACGAAGCGGCATCGCTCCCGACTAGCACCACCGCCAGCCCCGGCGCGGGCAGCCCGCGCGCCACCCGTTCGGCGACACGCAGGCCCACCCGATCAAGCAGTTCCTGGGCGATGCGTTTGCCGTCGAGAATGCGTGCGGTCATGTTGATGCCTGGTTGGAAGTTGCCCATTATCGCGGCTGGCCCACGTGCATACAAACCATGGCGCAAGAGTGCCCGATGTCCATCGAACCGATCTTGCCCGCATGGGTACTTGTCGAGGAACCGCTGCGGCTGCGCCCATGGCAACCGCGCGATGCCCAAGACTTGCTGGATGCGGCGCGTTCGTCGGTGGCCAGTGTGGGCCGCTGGCTGCCCTGGTGCCATGCGGGTTACGACCTGGATGACGCGCGCACATGGATCAGCCATTGCCAGGACGGCTGGTCGCGCGGCGAGCACTTTGCATTCCCGATTTTCGATCTGCGAACCGGCGAGATGATCGGTGGATGCGGACTCAACCAGCTCAACCACCAGCATCGCAGCGCCAACCTCGGCTACTGGGTGCGTCAATCCCGCCAAGGCAAGGGCATCGCCGCGCGTGCCGCCGCGCTGGTCGCCCGTTTCGGCTTTGAACAGCTGGGACTGATACGCATCGAGATCGTCGTCATGCCCGACAACCGGGCCAGCCTGCGCACGGCTGAAAAAACCGGCGCTCGCTTCGAAGCAGTAGCGCGGCATCGTCTATGGGCGAACGGACAGGCCCATGATGCTGCGGTGTACGGTTTGACTCCGGCTGATCTGCCCCAGCCCGCGCAGTAATCTGGCCGGAGTGTGCCGAAGAATCAGCGCGTGCGCTTGATCAGGTCGCTGACCCGGCGCCGGGCCTTCTGCGCCTGCTCTTTGGTCAACACCTTCTTGCGTCCCGCGTATGGGTTCTCGCTTTCGCGGAAGGCGATCCGGATCGGCGTACCTTCCAGCTTGTAGCGCTTGCGGAAGAAGTTTTCCAGATAGCGTTGATACGCCGGTGCAATGTGCTTGGTACGGGTGCCGTGGATCACGATGGTCGGCGGGTTGTTGCCGCCCGGATGGGCAAAGCGCAGCTTCGGCGAGTGGCCGTGGACCAGCGGCGGCTGGTAGCCCTCGTAAGCCTTCTCCAGCGTCTTAGTCAGATCGGAAGACACCAGCACCTTGGTTGCCGACGCGTGCGCACGCACGACGGAGCGCATCAGCTCGCGCAGACCCGAACCGTGCAGCGCCGAGATATGCACCTGCTTGGCCCAGTCGACGAACACCAGTCGGCGGTCCAGCGCACGCATGCATTCGTCGCGCTGGTATTGGTCCAGGCCATCCCATTTGTTGATGGCGATCACCAGCGCCCTGCCCTCGTCCATGGCATACCCAATCAGGGTGAGATCCTGATCGGCCAGGTTTTCGCGCGCATCGATCATCACCACCACGACCTGGGCGGCTGCAATCGACTGCAGCGTCTTGATGACACTGAATTTCTCGACGGCTTCCTCGACGCGCGCCTTGCGGCGGATGCCGGCGGTATCGATCAGCGTATAGCGCTTGCCGTCGCGTTCCAGCGGAACGCGTATCGGATCGCGGGTGGTGCCGGCCACGTCGGAAACGATCAGCCGGTCTTCGCCCAGCAGGCGATTGATCAGTGTCGATTTGCCGGCATTCGGACGGCCGACGATGGCGACACGGATGCTGCCGCCCTCTCCTTCTTCCTCGACCGTACTTTCCTTGTCGGCCGGCAGCAACGGCAGGATCAGCTCGATCAGCTCGCCGGTGCCGCGATTGTGCGCGGCAGACAACGGCAGGATATTGCCCACGCCGAAGGCAGAGAACTCCGCCAGCACGGCGTCCTCTTCCAACCCGTCGGTCTTGTTGACTGCCGCGATGATGGTTTTGCCGCTGCGGCGCAGCTCGCCGAGGATGACGTAGTCCTGCGGCAGCAGGCCTTCGCGGGCATCGACCACGAACACCAGCACGTTCGCCTCTTCGATCGCCAGGCGCACCTGCTTTGCGGTGAGCACGTCCATGGCTTCCTCGACCCCGGACAGACCACCGGTGTCGACCACCACGAAGGGCCGCGCCCCACTGCGGCATACGCCGTAATGACGATCGCGGGTGACGCCCGGCATGTCGGCCACCAGGGCGTCACGGCTGCGCGTCAGTACATTGAAAAGGGTCGATTTACCGACATTCGGACGACCAACCAGCGCGACGACGGGCAGCATGATGAGGACTTCGTTTCAGCGATCAGTGCGCGGACAGACGATAGGCACCAATATGGCCTTCGACGTCCTCGACATAGACGGTGTCACCCACCACCAGCGGTTGGGCGCGGATCGCCTTCTTGGACAGCCGCTCGCGACCGGCCAACGCGCCGTCACCCACCTTCAGCCAATGCACGTAGCCTTCCATGTCGCCCACCACAACGTAATCGCCCTGCACGGCCGGGCCGGTGACCCAGCGGTATTTCAGAGCGTCGTTCTTCCACATGTCGGCGCCGCCGGTCTTGTCGAATGCCCACACCTGCGACTCGTCATTGGCGCCGATGATCGCGTTGCCGCTGGACGCCAGCGAGCCGAAGCTGGAAAACGGACGCGTCCACAGCGGGCGACCCGTAGGACCGTCCACAGCCATCAGATTGCCGTGATAGGCGGCACCGTAGAGCGTGCTGCCATCGAGCAGAATCCCGCCATCGACATCACTCAGTCGATCGATCTCGGTACGGCCTTCGCCGCTGGAGAGCTTCTGCTCCCACAGCTTCGAGCCATTGTCCAGTCGCAACGCGACCAGCTTGCCGTCGTCACTGCCGAAGAACAGTACGCCATTGGCCACCAGCAGCCGACCATTGCCGCGCAGGCTCAACAGCGGCACGGTGCCCTGGTCATAGACCCAGCGACGCTCGCCGGTCTTGCTGTCAAGCGCGTAGACGCGACCATCGCTGGTCCGCACCACCACCAGATCGCCGACGACCACGGGCGAGGTCAATACCTCGGATTTCAATTCGGCTTCCCAGCGCGGGCTGCCATCTTTCGCGTTCACGCCGTAGACGTGACCATCCAGCGTACCGACGGCGAGCAGATCGCCACTGACGGCTGGGCCACCGGCATACAGTGCATCTTTGCGCTTCTTGTCACCCCAGCCGAACCAGCCATGGGTGCTCGAACTCTTCGACCACAGCGTCTTGCCGCTGGTGGCGTCGATCGCGACCAGTTTGCCGTCCGTGCTGTCGGCGTAGAGCACGCCATCAACCACGGCCGGACGCAGGCGGGCGCCACTGTCGCCGGCACCGTCGCCCACTCGGCTACGCCATAAACGCGTGGCTTGAACGGTAGGCTTGAAGTCCTTGGCCAGCGGAGTCGGCGGCTGGACGTTTTCCTTCTTGAACGAATGGCAACCGGCAAGGGTCACCAATGAAGCCAGCGTGATCAGCAAAAATCTTTTCATGCACCCTGCTTCCCGGCCACGGCCAAATCATCGAGTTTCATCTGCAAGGCGCCGCGTTGCGGCGCTTCCTGGGCCAACGTCGACAAGGCTGTCTGATAAGCCTTGCGTGCATCGTCGGAACGTCCAAGCTTGACCAGCGCATCACCGCGGAGTTCCTGAGCCAGTCCCTTGTAGCTGTCGGCCGGCATGCGATCGAGCGTGGCCAGCACGGCGTTGCCGTTGCCGCGCGCCATCTCCACCTGCGCCATGCGCAGCAGGGCCAACGACTTCAACGCCGGATCGGCGGCATGGCTTTCAGCCCACGTCAGCGACGCCTCGGCCTTGTCCAGCTGCTTGGCTTCCACTTGCTTCTTGGCGCGGTCGCTGACGGCAAATACGGCATACGGCGACTCGGCGTAATCCTTCATCAGCTGATCGGTCAGTTGTACTGCGATCTCCGGCTTACCGGATGCCTGCGCGACCTGCACCTGCTGATACAGCTGCGATGCGATGCCCTCATTGCGGGCCTGGTGGTTGCGCCATTGCTGCCAGCCGAAGATGCCGACCAGGCCGATCGCGATACCGACGATGATCGACACACCATTCTCGCGCAGCCACTTCTGAACCAATTCGCTTTGTTCGTACTTGTCGTATTCTTCAAATGCCATGCAATCACCCTTCAAAAGGCTGCATACCCGCAGGCGCGTGCACGGGCCTGCGGACAAATAATAGGGAAAAGCCGATCACACCCGCTCGTTGCCGAGCGGGCAATGGGCAAGCATAACCGAAATGGGTTGTCCGGAACGGTCCGGGAGGTGATCAGAGGCTGGCTGCGGAGGCCTTGCCATCCTGCATCTGCACGCGGAAGCGCGCCACATTGGCATGCCGGAAATCGTCCAGTCCCACGGCCTGGCCATCGATGCTGATCTGCGCGCCACTGGCGTTGCCAATGCGCACATCGAGCGGCTGATTGCTGTGGTAGGTCTTGTTGCTGCCGGCAGGCAGCAGGCCGTACTCCAGTCGCGTGCCCGCACTGTCCACTACCTCGACCCAGCTCGCCGAGCTCAGATTCAAGCTCAGGCTGTGACCACCATTACCGGCCAAGGCCGCTGCCGCCGGCACGGTGGGTTTGGCGGGCGCCACGCTGCCGTTGTCCAGACTCGGGAACGGCGCCATCGAGGCCATCAAGGGCTCCTGATCCTGCCCTTGTGTCTGCGCGACCGGCGGCGGCGATGGGATCACCCGGCTGGCCACGCTGCGGGCAGCCGCGGTCGGTGTTGCGGCTGGCGCGTCCACTTGCGCCACCGGTGCGGAATCCAGCGGAGCCAGATGGCTGAGGTCACGATCGAGGGTGCCGCGCACGCCCAGCCAGATCATCGGCACCACGATCACCGCCGTCAGCACGACATAGGTAGCGGCGGTGGCGTAGCGATCCAGCAGGAAGCGCGAATGCGAGATGCCCCCCGTCGCCACCAGCGTCGGCTCGACGTGCTTGATGCGGTCGAGTTCGACCTGGATCGACGCCTCGTTGATGCCGAGATGGCGCGCGTACTTGCCGATGTAACTGGCGAGATAAACCTTCGAATCGATGCCGTCGTACTGATCGCGCTCGAGCTGGCGCAGTACGCGTGCGGGCAATTTCAGGATGTGTGCGCAGGCTTCCAGATCCAGCCCGCGTGCTTCACGCGCTGCATGCAGACGATTGCCGAAACTGATCGTGCGGGGCTCTGTCGACGGCACGTCCAGTTCGGGCAAATTGATGCCGAATATATCCGGCTCGTTCGCACCGGACTTGGTCGATGGTGGCTGCATGGAGGTCATGGGCGGGCAGTGGTGTCGAGAGCGTGCGCCTGCTCCGAGTCCGGGAACTGGCCAAGCAACCGTTTACTGTAAGTGAGGGCACCTTCCGAGTTGCCCAGACGGGATTCAATGTCGTGACCAAGCTTGAGTGACGCGGCAGTCGGCTGGCCCAGCGCGTCGAATCGCTGGATGAAAGCCCTGGCGCGGAACGCATCGTTATTCAGATAAAGCACATTCGCAAGCTGGAAGAGTGCCTCCGCGTTGTTCGGATTTCGCGCGATGGCGTCACGAAAACTCGTTTCGGCTCCCTTCGCGTCATTGGCACGCATCTGGCATACGCCCTCGTTCGTCAGCGCCACGTCGGGCGTCTGGTAGAACGGGTCGGCGACCGCTTTCTGGAAATACCCGGCCGCTTCGGCCATTTTTCCGGTATGGCACAGAAATACGCCGAGATTGTTGTTCGGTGCGCCCTTGGCGGGCTCCAGCGCCTCCGCCTTGCGGTAATGCTCTTCGGCTTCGGGCAGCTTGTTGATGCGCTCGTAGATCACTGCGATCACGGTATGCGCCGGCGCGTAATTGGGGTTGAACTGCAAGGCCTTGGTCACCTTCTCCAGCGCCGTCTGCAGATCGCCGGAGTCCATGTAGCGCTGGGCCAGCTCCGTATGGATGCGGGCGGCATCCACGGCCTGGTCAGCCTTGCTGGATTCCGGCATGTTTTTGCCCAGCGAGTTGCTGTCGGTGCGGGTGGTCATGCACCCGGCCAGCGGCAGCAGCAGACTGAAGATCAGTACCCGGTCAAATCGCATGCAATGCCCCATCGTCCTGCCGCTTGCGAAGATCGGCACTACGCCGGGTACGATCGGTCACCTGCCCGGCCAATTGACCGCAGGCGGCATCGATATCGTCGCCGCGGGTACGCCGCAACATGGTCAGCACACCGGCATTCAACAGCTGCGTCTGGAAGTCGCGAATGTCATTCGCGTCCGAACGCTCATAGCGGGTGCCGGGGAATGGGTTGAACGGAATCAGGTTGACCTTGCAGGTAGGCAGCTTGCGCATCAGCTTGATCAGCTGGCGGGCGTGCTCGGGCTGGTCGTTGATGCCCTTCATCAAGGTGTATTCGAAGGTGATCGAGGTGCGCGGCTTGCGTGCTACCCAGCGCTGGCAGGCGGCCAGCAGCTCGGCGATCGGGTAACGTTTGTTGATCGGCACCAGTTCGGTGCGCAGGTCGTCGTTCGCTGCATGCAGCGACACCGCCAGCGACACGTCGATAGCGTCCGACAACTGGTCGATCAGCGGCACCATGCCCGCGGTGGACAGCGTGACGCGCTTGGCGGCCAAGCCGAAGCCCAGGTCGTCGCGCATCAGGCGCATCGCCCGCACCACATTGTCGAAATTCGCCAGCGGTTCGCCCATGCCCATCATCACCACGTTGGTGATGCGACGATTCTGGTGGGTGATGTTGCCCAGGTACTTCGCCGCTACCCACACCTGGCCGATGATTTCGGCGGTGGACAGGTTGCGGTTGAACCCCTGCGCCCCGGTCGAGCAGAAACTGCAGTTCAGGGCGCAACCGATCTGCGAGGACACGCACAAGGTGCCGCGCGTCGGTTCGGGGATGTACACCGTCTCGATCGCGTTGCCGCTGTCCATGCCCAGCAGCCACTTGTGCGTACCGTCGGTGGCGGCCTTGTCCAGCAGCGTCTTCGGCGCGCCGATGTAGCAGACCTCGGTGAGCTTGGCGCGCAGCGCCTTGCCCACGTCGGTCATGTTTTCGAAGTCGTCTTCCAGGTCGTGGTAGATCCACTTCATCACCTGTTCGGCACGATACGGCTTCTCGCCGATCTGCGTGAAGAAATCACGCAGACCCTGGCGATCGAAATCGAGCAGATTGACCTTGCCGGTGGAACCGGTCGGGGCAGATGGAGTGGCGATTACCTGGTTCATGATTTTTTGAAGAGTGCGGCCATGGATGGCCGCTTTTTGATCCTAGCGTTCAAGGACGAACGCACTGGTTAACGAGACAGCACGTCCGTCGCGGCGAAGAAATAAGCGATCTCCAGCTTGGCGGTATCCGCCGCATCGGAACCATGCACGGCATTGGCGTCGATGGAATCGGCGAAGTCGGCGCGGATCGTGCCCGGCGCGGCTTCCTTCGGGTTGGTGGCGCCCATCAGATCGCGATGAGCCAGTACGGCGTTCTCGCCCTCGAGCGCGGTGATCATCACCGGGCCGGAGATCATGAACTCGACCAGCGCCTTGAAGAACGGACGCTCGCGGTGCACGGCATAGAAGCCTTCGGCCTCCTGGCGCGACAACTGCTTCATCTTCGCGGCCACGATCTTGAGGCCGGCCTTTTCGAAGCGCGCGTAGATTTCACCGATGACGTTTTTGGCAACGGCGTCGGGCTTGATGATGGAAAGGGTGCGCTCCAGCGCCATACGGGTCTGCTCCGGGAAAACGGATTTAGGAAAAGGGGGCGTGCCGGCTCCCAAGCCGGCGATGAACTAAATCTGACAGGGATTACGGATTTAGCTCACGAAAGTTTGACAGATTCTAGCTCATACGCAAGTAACCCGCTGTTTGCAACCCGTGTGGTTTGACGGCCGCCGAGCTGTCCGCGTATGCTCAAACGATCGTTTGAACTGGCCCATGGCCGATGGATGGTTCCGCTCGTGAACAGCTCCGGCTCAACCAAGGAACGGATTCTCGGCGCCGCCGAGGTCCTGTTCGCCCAGCGTGGCTTCGACGGCGCCTCGTTGCGCCAGCTCACCACTGCCGCCGGGGTCAACCTGGCCGCGGTCAATTACCACTTCGGCTCCAAGGACAAACTGGTCGAGGAAGTGTTCCGGCGCCGGCTCGATGCGTTGAATGCGAGCCGACTGACCGCCCTGGCCAAGGTCGCCGGCCGAGCCGACACCACCCTCGAAGACGTGCTCGCAGCCTACATCCGTCCGGCGCTGGATCTGTCGCACGACGGTAACGGATCCCTCTTCATGCGCGTATTGGCGCGTGCGTTCGCCGAACACGACGACACCTTGCGCCAGTTCCTGTCCGCCAACTACGGCCACGTGATGCGCCAGTTCACCGCCGAATTCGCCCGCTTGCTGCCGCAACTGAGCAAACCGGAGCTTTACTGGCGCATCGATCTGGTCACTGGCGCACTGACTCACGCGATGTCCGGCTTCGGCATGATCCAGCGCAAGAGTGATGTCAGCGAGCACGCCCATCGCGAACAGACCGCGCAGCACCTGATCCGCTTCGCCGTCGCCGGACTCAGCCATCCCTGATCTTTCAGTCACCCGTTTCACTCTCGTTTGCACCCTCGGAGAAGCCAATGACCGCTGCATCCTCACCCACCTCGGCGCTGCGCATCCGCAAGGCCGCCGTACTGGGCGCCGGTGTCATGGGCGCGCAGATCGCCGCGCACCTGACCAACGCCGGTGTCGAAACCGTGCTGTTCGACCTGCCCGCCAAGGAAGGCCCGAAGAGCGGCATCGCGCTGAAGGCCATCGCCAATCTCGCCAAGCTGTCGCCTGCCCCGCTGGCCGACAAGAACTTCGCTGCCGCGATCATCCCCGCGAACTATGACGAGGACATGGCGCATCTGAAGGACGTCGACCTGGTGATCGAAGCGATCGCCGAGCGGATGGACTGGAAGCTGGACCTGTACACGAAGATCGCCCCGTACATCTCCGCCACTGCCGTGCTCGCCAGCAACACCTCCGGCCTGTCGATCAACGGCCTCGCCGAGGCGCTGCCCGAAGAGCTGCGCCATCGCTTCACTGGCGTGCACTTCTTCAATCCGCCGCGCTACATGCATCTGGTCGAGCTGATTCCGACCAAACTGACCGACCCGGCCGTCATCGAAGGCCTCGAAGCCTTCCTCGTCACCACCGTCGGCAAGGGCGTGGTGATCGCCAAGGACACTCCGAACTTCATCGGCAACCGCATCGGCGTGTTCTCGATGCTGTCGGCGATGTATCACACCGACCAGTTCAAGCTCGGCTTCGACACCGTCGACGCGCTGACCGGTCCCGCGCTCGGCCGCCCGAAGAGCGCCACCTACCGCACCGCCGACGTGGTCGGCCTGGACACCATGGCGCATGTGATCAAGACCATGGCCGACACCCTGCCCGACGATCCTTGGCACCAGTACTTCAAGGCGCCGGCGTGGCTGCAGGGCCTGATCGACCAGGGCGCGCTGGGCCAGAAGACAGGCGCCGGCTTCTACAAGAAGGCCGGTAAGGACATCGTGGTGCTCGATCCGGCAGCCAAGGATTACCGCGCATCCGAACAGAAGCCGTCCGATGAAGTCGCCGCGATCCTGGCGATCAAGGACCCGTCCGAGAAATTCGGCAAGCTGCGCGCGTCGAGCGACCCGCAGGCGCAGTTCCTGTGGGCGAGCTTCCGCGACCTGTTCCACTACACCGCCTATCACCTGGCGGATATCGCCGACACCGCGCGCGATGTGGATTTCGCGATCCGCTGGGGCTACGGCTGGAAGCTCGGTCCGTTCGAGACCTGGCAGGCTGCCGGCTGGCAGCAGATCGCCGGCTGGATCAACGAAGACATCGCCGCCGGCAAGGCGATGAGCAAGGCGCCGTTGCCGGCGTGGGTCACCGATGGCCGTAAAGGCGTGCATGGCAAGGATGGCTCGTACTCGGCCAGCGCCAACGTCGACAAGCCGCGTTCGCGGCATCCGGTCTACCAGCGCCAGCTGTTCCCCGATCCGCTGATCGGCGAGAAGTTCGATCAGGGCACCACCGTGTGGGAAAACGACGGCGTGCGCCTGTGGACGCTGGGCGACGACGGCGTCGGCATCTTGTCGTTCAAGACCAAGATGAACACGGTCAACGACTTCGTGCTCGACGGCGTGCAGCACGCGATCAAGCTGGCCGAGGAAAAACTCAAGGCCGTGGTGATCTGGCAGACCGGAGAACCGTTCTCCGCCGGCGCAGACCTCAAGGGCGCGCTGGGCTTGCTCAAGGAAGGCAAGATCGCCGACTTCGAGAAGATGGTAGAGAACTTCCAGCGCACCAGCATGGCGATCAAGTACTCGCTGGTGCCGGTGGTGTCCGCCGTGCGCGGCATGGCGTTCGGTGGCGGCTGCGAGTTCCAGATGCATTCGGCGCGCACCGTGGCGGCGCTGGAAAGCTACATCGGCCTGGTCGAGGCCGGCGTCGGCCTGCTACCGGCCGGTGGCGGCCTGCATGAACTGGCCGTGCGTGCTGCCAAGGCGAATCCGGGCGACCCGTTCGAGGAACTGAAGAAGGTGTTCGAGACCGTGGCGATGGCCAAGGTCTCCGCCAGCGCGTTCGAAGCGAAGAACCTGGGCTTGCTGCGCGACAGCGACGTGGTGGTGTTCAACGCCTACGAACTGCTCTACGTGGCCAAGAAGGTGGCCAGTTCGCTGGCTGAAAGCGGCTACCGTCCGCCGTTGCCGGCCCGCGCGATTCCCGTCGCCGGCGACGTCGGCACCGCCACGTTCAAGGCCTCGCTGGCAAACCTGCAGGCCGGCTACTTCGCCTCCGAGCACGACGTCGACATCGCCACGCGCATCGCCGACACCTTGTGTGGCGGCGTGATCGAGCGCGGCTCGACCGTCGACGAGGAATGGCTGCTGGCGCTGGAGCGCAAGCATTTCGTGGAGCTGGCGCAGACCGAGAAAACCCAGGCCCGCATCGCCCACACCATGACCACCGGCAAACCGCTCAGAAACTGAGAATCGGGAATCGAGAATCGGGAATGGTTGAAAGCCATTCCCGCCCACGCCTAACCATTTCGAAACAGTGGCCGGATTCGCCAGGGGCCGCGGGACTCGCCAGCCGATTCCCGACTCCCCATTCCCGATTCCCGGCTTTCGGAGAAAGCTAATGACCAAGCAAGTGCAAGACGCCTACATCGTCGCCGCCACCCGCACCCCGGTCGGCAAGGCGCCGCGCGGCGTGTTCCGCAACACCCGTCCCGACGACATGCTCGCCCATGTGATCCGTGCCGTGATGGCGCAGGCGCCGGGCATCGATCCGCACCGCATCGGCGACGCCATCATCGGCTGCGCCATGCCCGAGGCCGAGCAAGGCATGAACGTGGCGCGCATCGGCGTGCTGCTGGCCGGCCTGCCCGACACCGTGCCCGGCGTCACCATCAACCGCTTCTGCTCGTCCGGCCTGCAAGCCGTGGCGATGGCGGCCGACCGCATCCGCCTCGGCGAGGACGACTTGATGCTCGCCGGCGGCACCGAGAGCATGAGCATGGTGCCGATGATGGGCCACAAGATCGCGATGAACCCCGCGATCTTCGCCAACGAACACATCGGCATCGCCTACGGCATGGGCATCACCGCGGAGAACGTGGCCAAGCAGTGGAAGGTCAGCCGCGAGCAGCAGGATGCGTTCTCGGTGGAAAGCCACCGCCGCGCGCTGGCCGCCCAGGCCGCCGGCGAGTTCAACGACGAAATCAGCCCATTCGCGCTGGACGATCGCTACCCCAACCTCGCCACCCGCGGCATCGTCACCGACAGCCGCCGCATCGATGCCGATGAAGGTCCGCGCGCCGGCACCACGCTGGAAGTGCTGAGCAAGCTCAAGACCGTGTTCCGCAACGGCCAGTTCGGCGGCAGCGTCACCGCCGGCAACTCCTCGCAGATGTCCGACGGTGCTGGTGCCGTGCTGCTTGCCAGCGAGAAGGCGATCAAGGAATACAACCTGCAGCCGCTGGCCCGCTTCGTCGGCTTCTCCGTCGCAGGCGTACGTCCCGAAGTGATGGGCATCGGTCCGAAAGAAGCGATCCCAAAAGCGCTCAAGCAGACCGGCATCACCCAGGATCAGCTGGACTGGATCGAACTCAACGAGGCCTTCGCCGCCCAGGCCCTCGCCGTGATGGGCGACCTCAAGCTCGACCCCAGCAAGGTCAACCCGCTCGGCGGCGCCATCGCGCTGGGCCACCCGCTCGGCGCCACCGGCGCGGTGCGCATCGCCACGCTGCTGCACGGCATGCGCCGCAGGAAGCAGAAGTACGGCATGGTGACGATGTGCATCGGTACGGGCATGGGCGCGGCGGGGATTTTCGAGGCGCTCTGACCGTCATTCCGGCGAAGCGAAGCTCCTGTTGCCGGGACAGGAAGCCGAAGTAAACGTCGGATGCAACCCGAAGAAGCGGATGGCAGAGTCCATCCGCTTCTTTCTGTGCCGACGGACTACGCTCAGTGCGCCATCCGTCGAGGCGATGGCTTTGCCACCGCGTGGTGCGGGCGTGGCCACGGACACAGCATAGGCACTTCGCCTTGATAACGGAGATAGTCCTCGCCGTGTGCGACGACCAGGTCGCGCTCTTCGAGGTACTTCACTGCGATCAGGATGTAGCCGGTGCTGGCGGCAGCGAACAGCAGGTGCCCCGTGCTCATGTGAGGCGTGGCCCAGAACGCGATGATGAAACCGAGCATCAACGGATGCCGCACGATGCGGTAGTAGAAATGCTGCTTGAACTGCAGCGGCGCGCAGGGCTGCCCGTGCGCGCTCAGCCAGACCTGACGCAGACCGAACAGGTCGAAATGGTTGATAACGAAGGTGCCGCTGAACACCAGCAACCAACCGAAGGCGGACAGTGCGTAGAGCAACCATTCGCCCCAACCTCCCGTCACGTTCCACACCGTGCCCGGCAGCGGCCGCCACTGCCAGAACAACAAGATCAACGCGAGACTGGACAACAGCACAAATGTACTGCGCTCGATCGCTGGTGGCAGCAGACGCGTCAGCCACGTCTTGAAGCCGCGCCGAGCCATGCCGCTGTGCTGTACGGCAAAGATGCCCAGCAGCACAAGATCGACGACCCACATGGCGGCCGTCGCCGGCCCAGCCGACAGCGGTTGGCTCACAGTTTTCGGGAGCAGCACGTCGCCAACGAAACCGATGGCATAGAGAAACGTCAGGAAGAACACGACGTAGCAGATCACGCCGTAGCAAAGGGTGAGTAACGCTCGCATGGTCGGTCACCTCCCGATGGCGGTTTCAAACCCGAGGGCACGACACGACACGTCACGCACGTAGACAAGCCGTGCTGCCAGTCATCCGAGACTAATCACCCTGCGGCTTCGCATCAAGTCGGACAGACCGCCTATGCCTCACGACAAATGGCATCCGATATGCCGAGGCGCAAAATGGAATCTTGCGGCCAAAGCAACCGTATTTCACTGTTCATCCTGCCCGGCCGCTTCGTCGGCTTCTCCGGCGTGGTGCGCATCGCCACACTCGTGCAAGGCATACGCCGCAAGAAGCGGAAGTACGGCATGGTGACGATGTAAATCGGTAATCGGTACGGGCATGGCGCGGCGGGGATTTCCGAGGCGCTTTGATCGATTTGCTCGCCATTTCGGCAAAGCCCCAAAAGGGCGATGGCGGGAAGTGCTTTTGACGGCGAAGCTGGTCGCCCGACGACCGAAAACAGAAACGGTGCTATAGCGAAATGGCACCGTCTTTCGACCAGGCCATTCCGCACCTCAATGCTTCGCCTGCTCCACATGCGCCCGCAACGCATCCACAAAAACCTTGACCTTGAGCGCCCGCTGCGTCGAAGCGGGGAAGACGGCATAGATTCCGCCCTCCGGCAGTCTCCACTGCGGCAGCACGCGAATCAGCCGACCGGCTTCGATGTCCTCGCTTACGGTGAAATCGGTCATCACACCAAAGCCGGCGCCGGCCAGCACGACTTGCTTCAGGGCGACCACCGAATCGGCAGTGAACACCGGGACGAACAAGGCTTCCTCGGTTTCGCCCTGTGGTCCGGCGAACGTCCACTGGACTGGCTTGTTGAGTACCGAGAACGCGGCCATCGGTCGCCCCGACAGGTCTTGCGGGGATTTCGGCAGGCCGCCTGCACGCAACAGACCGGGGCTGGCAACCAGCCGCAGGGAAAAGCTGCCAAGTTTCACCGCCTGATGGCTGGAGTCAGCCAGCCAGCCAAGCCGTATGCCTACGTCGACGCGCTCGGCGACCAGATCCAGCACGCGGTCCGCGGTGATGAGTTCGATGCGTAGCGACGGGTACTTCTGGGTCAGCGCGGCGGCGACCGGTGCGACCACGGTAGCGGCATAGTCCATCGGGGCGGTGACGCGCAGAGTGCCGGTGACTTCGCCGCCATGGCAGCGCGCGGATTCAATCGCCGCTTCGGCTTGCTCGACAATCGCACGGCTTGCCTCATAGAAGGCTCGGCCGGCTTCGGTCAGGCTCAGGCTGCGGGTGGTGCGTACCAACAAGGTGGCACGCAGCTCGGCTTCGAGCTTCTGGATATGCGTGGTGACCAGCGCCCTGGCGACGTCGAGCCGTCGCGCGGCGCCAGCCAGGGTCCCTGCTTCGACCACCGCGACAAACACTGCCAGCCGGTTGAGATTGATGCCGCTGACTTCGCTCATGGGGTCGTTCGCTCGGGGTGAATGGGGAGACTTCGGGGGTGGGCATCTTACGGGCAATAGGCATGCATATCGGCATGTCCGTACTTGGATGCGAATGGATGCTCCTCAAGAAAGGCATCTTGCCCATCGCATCGTTGGAGACGAGACGTGGGGAACGATGACAGAGAGCGCGCGAGACGGAGATGGCGGAATGTGTGACGCACCGCCACGATTTGTGCCGTGTCGGGAGCGAAGTCCCTTCATCCATTTGTCATCGTTCGCTCGCAGCGAATTCTGTATACATCGATAGGTGCTTATGGATGCCGGGCCTTCGCTCCACCATATGCCTACCTTGATGCGAAAGAACCCGTGACCATGAACATCCCTCAGATCTCTCATCACTACGTTGAAGTCGATGGCCTCGACGTCTTCTATCGGGAAGCCGGCCCCAAGGACGCGCCTACCTTGCTGTTGCTGCACGGCTTTCCGTCCGCATCGCATCAGTACCGCCGGCTGATGGATGCGCTAGGCGACCGCTATCACTTGATTGCACCGGACTACCCGGGCTTCGGCTATAGCGATGCCCCCGTGCCGGCAACGCTGGGCGGGCCGTTCGCCTATAGCTTCGATGGCTTGGCGGATGTGATGGAGGGTTTCTGCCGCGCACTCGGGCTGGATCGCTTCGTGACCTACATGTTCGATTTCGGTGCCCCGGTGGGTTTTCGCCTGGCCACGCGCCATCCGGAGTGGATCGAGGGTTTGGTGATCCAGAACGGTAACGCTTACGCGGTGGGTCTCAGTCCTGTCGCGCAGGAGTTCACGGCGATGAAGCCGGGCGTGAAAGGCGCCGAGGAAGGTGTGCTTGGCCTGCTGACGCTGGAGATGACCCGCAGCCAGTACCTCACAGGAGCGGCGCACCCTGAGTTGGTCGCACCCGATGGCTGGACCATGGATCAGCACTTTCTCGACTTGCCGGGCCGATCGCAGATCCAGATTGATCTCGCGTTGAACTATCACTCCAACGTCGCCTTGTATCCGCAATGGCAGGCTTGGCTGCGCGAACATCAGCCGCCGACGCTGATCTTCTGGGGTCGTCACGATCCGTTCTTCGTGGAAGCTGGCGCACACGCCTATCTGGACGACGTACCGGGGGCCGAATTGCATCTGCTGGATACCGGGCACTTCGCGCTCGAGGAATGCCTGCCTGTCGTCGCCCCGTTGATCGCGGACTTCGTCGAGCGCCTCGGCGGTAGGCACTAGCCCGTTATCCGGGCCAGGGTACGGTCCTCTCTTGCAAACATTTGTAGCTCGCAACATTCCCCACAAAGGATTTCACCTCCATGAAAGTTGTTCTCACCCTCATTGGCGGCCCGACCGCTCTGATCGAAGTTGCAGGCACGAGGCTCCTTACCGATCCGACCTTCGACGAACCGCAAGCCTATGATGCGGGCACCATCACCTTGGTCAAAAAGACCGGGGCGGCGACAGATCCGGCATCGCTGCTGCCCATCGACGCCGTGCTGCTCAGCCATGACCAGCATTGGGACAATCTCGACCATTCGGGGCGAGCCTTTCTCGCGCACGCACCGCGCGTACTGACCACTCCCGCTGGCGCATCCCGGCTTGGCGGCAGTGCCGAGGGGATGAATATCTGGGAAACCGTCGCGGTTCAGGGGTCTGATGACAACGGCGTACGAGTGACGGCGACTCCCACACGGCATGGCCCCGTGGGTATCGAACCCATCAGCGGCGATGTCGTGGGCTTTGTGGTAACTCCCGAGAATTCCAGCGGCAGCATCTATGTGGCGGGCGACACCGTTTGGTACGAAGGCATCGCAGCGATCAAGGACAAGTTCGACATCCGGCTGGCGATTCTCTTCACGGGTGCGGCGCAACCGCGCGGCACGTTCCATATGACCATGGGCAGCAACGATGCCATCGAGTTCGCGCACGCGTTCCCGCAAGCCAGTATCGTCGCCATCCACAACGAAGGCTGGGAACATTTCATGGAGAGTCAGAGCCAACTTGCCCGATCTTTCGCGACGGTGGGTCTGGCAAGCCGGCTGACGAGTCTTGAACGAGGCGTTCCGGTCGCGTTCGAGATTTGACGCGGATGAACATGTCCGTTCCCATTTGCGCAACCTGTGGAATTTCGACGCAGCGTCTATCCGACTTGCGGACGTCGGTCCGGAAGCTCTCGTCTCTGAACGTTCAGTCCGTCGGCCATGGTGCGGCCTTCCAGCAGGCGCTGTAATACTTCTTCAAGTCGTCCCTGACCGGATCGAGCTCGAAGAGGAAGCCGTTGCGGAACGATTTGTTCTTGCCGTCGACCCATGCCCCGATGGTGCGCGCGAGCAGCAGGTGGCCGATCTGTGTCGGTGGATAGTCATGCGTCATCGTCAGCGAATCGTCGACGGCGCGTGCGCCGCCGGGCGGCTGCAGAAGAGTCTCCTGCCGATTGATCTCGATGTAAGCGCGTGTGCCGCGCCGCAGGATCTCCCTGGCGCCTGCGGCACCGACCATGTCGAACGAGGTGATCGTGAGCTGGCCCGGCCGGCATTGGATGACCAGCCGGTGCCGGCCGTTGCGGTCCACCTGATCCAGCGTCACCGACGGAGCCGGCGGCGACAGCGACGACTGCACGGTGAGCGGGAGCCGGGCGTTGTTGGCCAGCCCGGTCGAGATCAGCAGGTCGGTCGTCAGCCACAGCACCGGATCGCGGGACGTCGCCAGCGTCGTGGTGAAGGGGCCGAGGTCGATGCCCATTTCCTTCAGGTACGCGGCGACCTCCTCCGACGTCTGCGCGGTCATCGCGTGGTACGAAGGCAGACCGATGCGATCGCTGCCCGTGGGCGCCCAGCGGTAGAGCCCGCCGAAGTACGCGTAGCTGCACGCGCCGACGCAGGTGGCCGCCTTGCTGACCTTCACCGCGAGACGGCTGCGCCGTGGCGTACCCAGATGGGTGACCATCGCGCTCTTGCGGAACAGCCGCCCCAGCGCCATGCCGGCATGCAGATCGCCGTCGGAAGCATCCAGGTAGATGTCGGAGCCGACCGGGATCTTGCCTTGCTGCACCATCGCCTCGAACCGTTGCGGCGCATCGGCGTCGATGACGCCATAGAGATACACCTGCGGAACCTTGGTGATCGCCAGGGTCATGCGGTCGTTGTTGAGCTGGATGGACAGCTGTGCAGCCGCCTGCCCTTGCGGATTTTTTGAGGCCGGCGCCCGGCTGCCATGTGCTTGGGAGCCCACCGCCAGGACGCAGGCGACCAGCCAGAGGCCGCATTGCGCCAGGTACCGGCGCGGCCCGCGCCGGCCGGGGGAACGTTCAACCGCATGATCGTGATGCACTGCCGGTCCCTTGGTTCAAACCATGGAGTGTCTTTCGTCGCAGATGTCCTGCGAATGAACGTCGACACACGGCGAGTGGGCCCGCGCGGCAAAGGATGGCGCGTTGGCTGCGTGCTACAGCGTCGACAGGAGAGCCGCCAGACCCCGCTGTTCTGCCGTGCGGCAAAGCGAAGCAGGCGCGGAGGCCGCAAGCGATGCGGATGTTGAATGGCTACCGGGCGGAAGCTGTCGCATCGCCCCGCCGATCCGGTGGCCGACGCCGCATTCAGCCGAACGCAGTGAACGCCGGCGCAGTCTCCGCGACGCTTGAACCGCTGCGATGCCAGCCGTGCACGAACGTGCGCAGCCGGCCGCCCACGACGGCGATCACGGGGCGCACGGTCAGTTGCAATGCCGGGAATGCGGTCGGCGACATGGCCAGGCCGATCTGGTGTTCAGCCCGCATCCGCGCGGTCTTGGCGGCAAACCAAGCCTTGGGGCCGACGAGCAGCACGCCCGACGCGGACTCGGCATGGCGTGAATTCTCTATGGTCTCGCGCAGGTGGCCGAGATGGCGTTCGTTGAACGCCTGCGCCAGGGCTTCGACCCTGAATGGCGAGGCCACGTATTCGTCCAGCAGGCTGCCCAGCATCGCCGCCACGCGCAAAGCGATCTGGCGATTCGCGCGCTCGCCATGCGACGCGCCGGCGCAACTTTGCCAGGCACCCTCGATAGCGCCGACCAGCATGTGGAACTCTGAATGATTGAGCGGGCGCTGCTGCAGCGGCGTATGCCGGCGATCGATCAGCCACGCTTGATCCGCGGCGGGCAACGCATGCGAGCGATGGGCAGCGCGATGCCGTGCCTCCTCTGCCGACAGGCCTTCGGCGATCTCCAATTGCGCGGCGAGAGCTTCCCGGGTCAGCGGTTGCGCACGCGCCGTGCCATCCGCGTGATACCAGCGGCGGTGCTCCAGCGTGGCGACATGAAACAGCCCGCGGGGCGGCCGCACCATGGCACGCGCCTCGGCAGCGTGGTCTAGCGCAGGAACCATCGAGCGGAGCCCGGCCGCTTGAGCGGCCAGCACGCGGTCAAGCAGCACTTCGGCAGTCACCAGATGCTGATGACAGACCGTCCAGCGATCGCTGCTTTCGGTCGTCGGAAAATAGACAAAGCGGATGCGGGGAGCATGCGGAAGTGCACTGGAGCCCCCCATGCCGGCGAATTTTTTGGCGCCGTGGCAGCCTTGCCCGGCGATCCGGCGTCCGATCGGTAAAGCCCGGTGCGCGGTGGGCAGATCCACCAACATGAGGTCAACTGCCGGATTTGAAACCAGATTTGAAACAGAGATGGATGGCGCCGTTACGGCTGCTCGCATATTCACAGCAACGCTTGCTTGCACACTCACGAAACGACCTTCGGCGCGATGGGGTGAGCATGGCGCGGAGCTCCGCAGACGCCATATGTCCCGAATATTCATGCCATCTCTCCTCGATAGCCACGGCCCTACTTTTGCACGAGCCATGCCACTGAAGTGTGCGGTGGCCAGCAGTATCTGCGCTCCGAGGTTGCGGCGAATGCGGTGATATGGCTGCTGCCGCATGGCCGATTTTCCCCGAAGTGCGGCCGGAACAGGCAAAATACCCGGTTGGCGATACGCGATTCCGTCTTGCTGCCTGCAGCAGCGGCGCCGCTGCGCCTCGCCCCACTCGATGACGGAAGACACTCTTGACGATCACAACGGCTACCCCGCCCCCGCCGGACGACACCGATAGCGCATTGCTCGAGCGCCTGCGCGCGGCAGCGGAACTGCTGGAATCGGTGGCGGCCGATCGGCAGCTGTTGGACCGGCTGCCGGCGGATGACCGCCAACGTCTGCACCAGGCGGTGGCGAAGGCCTACCACCCCGATCCGGTCGCCCGCCGGATCCAGCTGAAGGCGGCCGAGAAGGCGCGGCACGCGTCGAAAATCCAGGCCGAGGACACGGTGCTCAACCAGACCGGGATCCGCGCACTGCGCCGCAAGCCGGTGTTCACCACGCCGAACGTGTTTGCACCGCAGGCCTTCGAGGCGCACGACATCGCCCCGGATGCCGACGCCGCACAGCCACGCGAATCGGTCGAGCCGAAGCATTGCTATGTGTGCAAGCAGAAGTACTCGGCGATCCACTTCTTCTACGACCAGCTATGCCCTAGCTGCGCCGCGTTCAACTACACCAAGCGCACCGAGCTGGTCGATCTGCGCGGCCGTGTGGCGCTGCTGACCGGCGGCCGCGTGAAAATCGGCTACCAGGCCGGCCTGAAGCTGCTGCGTGCCGGCGCCGAACTGATCGTGACCACGCGTTTCCCGCGCGATTCGGCGGCACGTTACGCCGAGGAGCCGGATTTCGCCGAATGGGGTCACCGGCTGCAGGTGTATGGACTCGACCTGCGCCATACGCCCAGCGTTGAGGCGTTCTGCCAAGAGCTGGTCGCCACCCGGCCGCGGCTGGACTTCATTATCAACAACGCTTGCCAGACCGTGCGGCGGCCGCCGGACTTCTACGCGCACATGATGGAAAGTGAGACGGCTGCGCTGCACGACATGCCGGAACACGTGCGCAAGCTGGTCGGCCATTATGAGGGATTGCGCAGTTCGCACATCCTGCCCGAAGCCGATACTTCCGCGACGACACTCGCGCATCGTGGCTCGAATCTCCCCGGGCTGACCCGCGCCGCCGAACTGTCGCAGCTTCCGCTTCTGCCGGAGGAATTGCTGGCGCAGAGCCACCTGTTCCCCGAGGGCCGGCTCGACCAGGACCTGCAGCAGATCGATCTGCGCCAGCGCAACTCCTGGCGGCTGCTGATGGCCGAGGTGCCCTCGGTGGAATTGCTGGAGGTGCAACTGGTCAACGCGATAGCGCCGTTCATCATCAACGCGCGGCTGAAGCCGCTGATGCTGCGCACGCCCGAGCGCGACAAGCACATCGTCAACGTGTCGGCGATGGAGGGTCAGTTCTATCGCAGCTTCAAGACCACCCGCCACCCCCACACCAACATGGCCAAGGCTGCGCTCAACATGATGACGCGCACCTCGGCCACCGATTACCACAACGACGGCATCCACATGAACAGCGTCGACACCGGCTGGGTGACCGACGAGGATCCCGCCGAGCTGGCCGCGAAGAAGGTACTGGAGGAACGCTTCCACCCGCCGCTGGACATCGTCGACGGCGCCGCGCGCATCGTCGACCCGATCATCAGCGGTATCAACACCGGCGAGCACGTTTGGGGACAGTTCCTGAAGGACTACCGCCCGACGGATTGGTGAGTCTCAAAACGGAAAACGACATGCCCAGCGTTTTCGGCGCTGGGCATGTGTTGGCAAGTATGGCTGCAGGCCAAGAACGCCTTAGTTGTTCGCGGATTCTGCGCATTGGTCGTGAGGACAGGCGAAATCAACTTCAGCGCCGCCGCCTACGGTAAGGCCGATGTTCGAGCGCGTGTCGACCGCTTTCTCATCCTTGGCCAGTGTCACCGTGTAAGTCCCCATCGGCAGCGAGGCTATGGTGTAGCGGCCCTGGGCATTCGCCTTGGAGTGGCGATGGGCACCTGACGACCCTTGCACCGTGATGGTCTGGCCTGCCGGGGCCGACCCGAAAATCCGGCCGGTGGTGGATTGCGCGTGCAGCGTGGTGATTCCCCCCGCCCCATAGGTACCCAAGGCAATGGCCACACTCCACACGGAGAACTTCGTGCGGCGTGTGGAGCGGTCGATCTTGAGGTCGCTGCTGTTTTTCATGGAACTCCCTGATTTTATCCATTGGGACTCAAGCGATATGAGTCCGCCAATCGTTCGTCGATAAGCTCGTTTGCAAGGTGATTTTTGCGGCCGCTTGGATTTTGCCACCATGACCCGGCCACCCCTCTTCGCACTCGTCACGTGCCGGGACCATGGCATCCCGAAATGAACATGGTTGCAGCGTCAGCTGACCTGCTTTGTTGTTCCGCCGTACCCACCCCCGGGCAGAACATGCCAGCTCACCGCGGTCAGCCTATGCTGGCCGGGACTCTCTGTCGAAGGGCCAAAGGTCATGGGTCGGAACCACACGAGGCCATCCGAGGCCGTCATGGCTTGATCGCATAGCAAGATGCCCGGCACCTTTCGGCACCGGGCATCTTGCTGTCGATGTGACTTCAGATTGATGGGTTGCGACCGGACTCCGTCTTGACCGGTCTCTGTTGAGCGCCGAAAAAAGTAGCCGTATCGCGGCCCGTCCGACGCTTTACTGATTGCTTGCGGATTCCGCGCACTGATTCTGCGGACAGGGGAAGTCGACCTTGCTGCTGCGACCGACCGTGAGCGGGACGTTGTCATGCTGCTCGACGGCGTTGCCGTCCTTCTCCAGCGTTACCGTATACACACCCACCGGCAACGAACGGATGCTGTAGCGACCTTCGGCGTCTACTTTGACCTGGCGGCTGAGCCTGCTGATATTGCTCTTTGCCGTAACGGTATCGCCTGCCGGCGCGATGCCGAAGACGTTGCTCGCGGTAGACTGCGCGTTCACCGCAGCGGACCCGGCTGCTGCGCCGATGCCGATGATGGTGGCCATCGCCAGACTCCACACAGAGAAGGCGCGACGACGCACGGGGTTATGTTCGATGTACATGCTGTTTTTCATGTGAATTCCTGATTTCATTGTTACGACCATGGGGAACGAGCCTGCTGAACTCACTTTCGGCAATCGGCTCATGGGGAATACCGGACGGATCTATCCACCTGCCATGCGTGCAAACGAACACGGTCTGGGAGGCTTCACTTCGCTTTCCATCCATCGGCCATCTGGTGGATGACCACGCCAAATAACGGCGCGCCAAATACCGGCTGGCCGCGCGCAGCCTATGCCTACCCAGGTCTTTGTCGAAGGGTCAAAGGTCATGGAGACGCAGTGCGCCTGGCAAACACAGCCGATGGCCGGGACCTCTTCACGCGCAGCGCCTCGCCACGCGAAAAAAACACCTCTACGGAAACGGGCGCGTCCATTCGCTAGCAGCGACAGTCCGTTTCTCAAAAGAGTATTTTAAGTGGGCGCGCACGGCCCTATCTTGCCCGGCATGCGCCAGACGGCGCCCATCGCACCAGGAGAATCATCATGATTGAACGCAGACCCTTCGACAGCCTGGGTGGAGCCGATCATGGCTGGCTGAAAGCCAAACATCATTTCTCGTTCGCCAGCTACAACGAGCCCGGCCGCATGGGCTGGGGCGCGCTGCGCGTGTGGAACGACGACACCATTGCGCCGCAGACGGGTTTTCCGCCGCATCCGCACGCAGACATGGAGATCATCACGTACGTGCGCGAAGGTGCGATCAGCCATAAAGACAGCCTCGGCAACGAAGGCCGGACCGAGGCTGGCGACGTGCAGGTGATGAGCGCTGGCAGCGGCATCACCCACGCCGAGTACAACCTGGAGAACGTCACCACGCGCATCTTCCAGATCTGGATCATCCCCGACGAAAACGGCAAGCCGCCTTCTTGGGGCGCCCGGCCGTTTCCGAAGGGCGAGCGTTCGGGCCGCTTCGTGACGCTGGCCAGCGGCTTCAAGGAAGACACCGACGCTTTGCCGCTGCGCACCGACGCGCGCGTCCTGGGCGCCACGCTCAAAGCTGGCGAAAGCGCCGAGTACGCGCTGGCCCCAGGCCGTTACGCCTACCTGGTGCCGGCTACCGGCAAGGTGGAGCTCAACGGCGTGAAGCTGGATGCCCGCGACGGCGCGGCAATCCGCAACGAGGCCAAACTCCGCATCACCGCGATCGAGGATGCAGAGCTGGTGCTGGTCGATACGGCGGCCTAAACCGCCGCAGTACCGAACGACGGCGGACGATCCGCCGGAGCCGCGCCGAACTTGGTGTTCGGCGAACTGCCCATCTGGAACACCAGGGTGCCACCTGCGGCCAGTTCGGCGTGGCTGATCCAGCTGCGGCTCCACGGCTTGCCGTTCCAGCTGACCGACTGGATGTACGGGCTGTGCGGTCCGTTGCCCGGCGCCAGCACGGTCAGCTTACGGCCCGCGGCCAGCTCGATCTCCGCGCGATCGACCAGCGGGCTGCCGAACACATAATTCGTGCTGACCGGATCGACCGCATACAGGCCCAGCGCGCTGATCACGTACCAGGCGCTCATCTGACCGCAATCCTCGTTGCCGGCAAGTCCGTCCGGCTGCGCTTCGTACATGCTTTCCAGCAGCATGCGCACGCGTGCCTGCGTCTTGTGGTGCGAACCGGTGTACGCGTACAGGTAGGCTACGTGATGGCTGGGTTCGTTGCCGTGCGCGTACTGGCCGACCATGCCGGCGATGTCAGGGGGCGCATCCGCCGGCAGCGCCGAGCTGGTGCTGAACAGTGCATCCAGCTTGCGTTCGAACGCCCGCTCGCCGCCGAACAGTTTCATGTATTCGTACAGGTCATGCTGGTTGAGGAAAGTGGCCTGCCACGCATTCGACTCGGTGAAGTCGCGCCATGTCGAGGCGTGGCCCATGCCGCGCGGATCGAACGGCTCCAGCCACGTGCCGTCGCTGGCGCGCGGCCGCACGAAGCTGAGCTTGCGGTCGAACACATGCTGGTAATTGCGCGAGCGGTGGCGCAGCCGTGTGGCATCGGCATGTGCGCCGGCGGCGTCAGCCAGATGCGCCACGGCCCAGTCGTCGTACGCGTATTCGAGCGTCTTGCTGACCGCTTCGCTTTCCTTGTCGCTGGGGATGTAGCCGAGCTTGCGGTACAGCGGCAGCCCGCGGTAGTCGTCGTCCAGTGCGCGCTTGCGGAACAGCGGCCAGGCACGCGCGTAGTCGATGCCGGTGAAGCCTTTCGCATGTGCCTCGGCCACCACCACGGCGGAGTGATAGCCGATCATGCAACCCGTCTCCACGCCTTGCAGCGGCCATACCGGCGGACCGTCCGGGCTCTCGCCGGCCATCCGCACCAGCCCGTTGACCAGGTCCGGCACGCGGTCGGGCTGGTACAACGTCAGCAGCGGGTGCAGCGCACGATAGGTGTCCCACAGCGAGTAGGTGCTGTAGTTGTGCTGTCCGTTCGGCAGCTGATGCACCGCCATGTCCATGCCGCGATAGCGGCCATCGACGTCGCTGAACAGGGTCGGCGCCAGCATGGTGTGATACAGCGAGGTGTAGAAGATGCGGCGGACGTCTTCGGATGCCGTATCGATGCGGATGCGGCCGAGCTCGCGCTCCCAAGACTCGGCTGCCGAGCTGCGCACGTGATCGAAATCCCAGCCGGCGATTTCCGCATCGAGATTGCGCAGCGCGCCTTCGACATCGACTCCGGAAATGCCGACCTTGACCAGCAGCGGCGCGCTGGCGATGTTGTCGACATGCAGCGTGGCCTTCAGGCGCGTGCCATGCGCCTCGCCGGTACCCGCGGGCACTGGCGCATCCTCGACATACAGCGTGGCCTGGGTAATGGGGCGCGACAGCTTCATCGCGAAATAGATGTGCCGTCCGCCGGCCCACTGATGCACGCGGCGTTCGCCGACCAGGGTGTCGTTGCCGACCAGCTTCAGTCGTGCATCGCTGACTTTGCACGGGACAGCGGCATCGTCGTGGAAACCGTGTGCGAGATCGACCAGCAGATGGCCGCTGCCCTCGCCATGGAACGTGTAGCGATGCAGCCCCGCGCGCAGCGTCGCGGTCAGCTCGGCGAGGATGTCGTGATCCTTCAGGTGCACCTGGTAGTAACCCGGCTGCGCCTGCTCATGTTCGTAACGCGAGCGATAGCCCGGCCCGGGCTGCGCCACGCTGTCGGCGGAGAGCCCGGCACCGGCGGCCGCGCCGTCATGGCGCGAGTGGTAGTTCTGATTCGGCAGGCCGCGAGCGCCGGGCTGCAGCAGCACCGGACCCTGCGCCGGCATCACCAGCACGTCGAGCATGTCGCTGGCGCCGGTGCCGCTCAGGTGCGTATGCGAGAAGCCCATGATCGAGCCGTCGCCCTGGTGATACCCCGAGCAGGCGTCCCAGCCCGCGTCGTTGGTATCCGGGCTCAACTGCACCATGCCGAACGGCAGCGAGGCGCCGGGATAGACGTGGCCATGGCCGCCGGTGCCGATGAATACATCGACGTGCCGCGCGACACCATCGGGCGCGGACGCCGGTGACATTGCGTTGTCGCCGCGGGGCGTCGCGAACGCCGCGAGTGGCTCGAGCCGGCTGCCGAGCAGGCTCAATGCGGCGGCGCCTTGCAGGAAACGTCTGCGTGTCACCATGTTGCGTTCTCCGGTACGTGGGGGGATGGGCGAACCTTTAGCCATGAAGACGTGGCATCGCTGCAGGTTTTCCTGGGCAGCGACTCTTTGAAGCGAATCTTCGAAGATATACGCGATCAGGTGCCCGGTAAATCCGACTTTCCTCACGTGTCGAGTCTTCCATGCCATGCAATGCGCACTTGATATCCTGCGCGGCGGCGCCAGTGTCTATTGAATATCCATCACGCCAAGCCACCATGACCGCCATGCAAGCCATCGAGATCACCCGCTTCGGCACTCCGGACGTCCTGCAGCTGGTGCGGCGCCCGATCCCGCAGGCCGGCCCCGGCGAGGTGCTGATCAAGGTGACGGCATCCGGGGTGAACCGGCCGGACGTGTTCCAGCGCCAGGGCCATTACGCGCCGCCGCCGGGCGCATCCGACCTGCCCGGCCTGGAAGTCGCCGGCGAGTTGGTGGATGGCGACTTCGGCGGCGACAACCCATTCGGGCTCAAGCGCGGCGATGCCGTGTGCGCCCTGCTCGCCGGCGGCGGCTACGCGGAATACGCAGTGGCGCCGCTGCCGCAATGCCTGCCGGTGCCGGGCGGGCTTTCGCTGGTCGAGGCGGCGGCGCTGCCGGAAAATTACTTCACCGTGTGGAGCAACGTGTTCGATCGGGGCCGGCTCGGCCGCGGCGAGGGCGGCAGCCATGAGACCTTGCTGGTGCAGGGCGGCTCCAGCGGCATCGGCGTTACTGCGATCCAGCTGGCGCATGCCATCGGCCATCGCGTGTTCGCTACAGCCGGCAGCGCGGAGAAGTGCGTGGCCTGCGAAGGGCTTGGCGCGACGGCGATCAATTACCGCACGCAGGACTTCGTGCACGAAGTCCTGCGCCACACGGATGGACGTGGGGTGGATGTGATTCTCGACATGGTTGCCGGCGACTACATCCCGCGCGAAATCGACGCGCTGGCCGAAGGCGGCCGGCTGGTCTTCATCGCCACGCTGGGCGGCAGCAGGGCCGAGATCGATGCAGCCACGATCATGCGCCGGCGGCTCACCCTCACCGGCTCCACGTTGCGCGGCCGCGAGGTCGCTTTCAAGGGCGCGATTGCCGTTCAGCTGTATGAAAAGGTCTGGCCGCTGCTCGAAGCCGGCACGATTCGGCCGATCATCCATCAGGTATTTCCCGCTGCCGAAGCGGCCCGTGCGCATGCATTGATGGAAAGCAGTGCGCATATCGGCAAGCTCGTCCTGCAGTGGTGAACCGGCGAATTCGAGCGCAAGACCCGGAGTGCCGCGGCCGCACCCGATCCGTAGATTGGACAGTACGCGATAATCTATCGGAGAGAGCCCTATGAAAACGTCCGACAAACATGCTGCACTTGCCGCCACGACGCAGGCCGATCCGCGCTGGGCCGCGGTGCAGGCGCGCGATGCGCACGCAGACGGCAGCTTCTTCTATTCGGTCAGGACCACCGGCGTGTACTGCCGTCCCTCCTGCGGCGCCCGGCCGGCCCGGCCCGAAAACGTGACGTTCCACGATACCGCCGCGGCAGCTGAGCGCGCCGGTTTCCGTCCGTGCAAGCGCTGCAAGCCCGATCAGCTGTCGTTGCAGGCACAGCATGCCGCGATGATCACCGAAGCCTGCCGGCTGATCGAGAACGCGGAGACGCCGCCCACCCTCGAACAGCTGACGAAACCGACCGGCCTGAGCCCGTTCCACTTCCACCGCGTGTTCAAGTCCGTCACCGGATTGACGCCGAAGCAATACGCTGCGGCGCATCGTGCCAGCCGGGTACGCAGCAAACTGGATCGCGGCGGCAGCGTGACCGAAGCGATCTTCGACGCCGGCTACAACGCCAGCAGCCGTTTCTACGAGACGTCGAACCAGGTGCTCGGCATGACGCCGTCCAGCTATCGCGCTGGCGGCGCCGATCACGACATCCGCTTTGCGATCGGCGAATGCTCGCTGGGCGCGATCCTGGTCGCGCAGAGCGAGCGCGGCGTCTGCGCGATCCTGTTCGGCGACGACCCGGATGCGCTGGCCCGCGACCTGCAGGATCGCTTCCCCAAGGCGAACCTGATCGGCGGCGATCGCGCGTTCGAGCAGCTGGTGGCCACGGTAGTCGGTTTCGTCGAAGCGCCGGCGATCGGCCTCGATCTGCCGCTGGACGTGCGCGGTACCGCATTCCAGCAGCGCGTTTGGCAGGCGCTGCGCGACATACCGGCGGGCGTCACCGCCAGCTACAGCGAGATCGCTCAGCGCATCGGTTCGCCCAATGCCGTGCGCGCGGTAGCCGGCGCCTGCGCCGCGAACATGCTGGCGGTGGCGATTCCATGCCATCGCGTGGTGCGCAATGACGGCAGCCTGTCCGGTTATCGCTGGGGTGTGGAACGCAAGCGCGCCCTGCTCGCGCGCGAGGCGCAGGCATGAGTGTGCAGCTGCACGCGGCGACCATCGCCACGACGACGGATAACGCTGATACGCGATTGCGGGTTTTCGACTGGGCCGGCGTTGCGGACGATCTGGACGCCCAAGGCTGTGCGATGCTCGAAGCGTTGCTGTCACCGCACGAATGCCGCGCACTGGCCGGTCTCTATGCGGACGACAAGCTGTTCCGCAGCCGCGTCGTGATGGGCCGGCACGGCTTCGGACGCGGCGAATACAAGTACTTCGGCTACCCCTTGCCGGACGCGGTGGCCAGCTTGCGTAGCGCAATCTATCCCCGGCTGGCGCCGATCGCGAATCGCTGGAATGCGGCGATGGGGATCGACGTGCGCTACCCCGACACGCATGCCGAATTTCTCGCACGCTGCCACGCCGCCGGGCAGCAGCGCCCCACTCCACTGCTGCTGCAGTACGGGGCGGGCGACTACAACTGCCTGCATCAGGATCTCTATGGCGAACAGGTGTTTCCGCTGCAGGTCGCGATCCTGCTGTCCGAACCGGAACGTGATTTCAGCGGCGGAGAATTCGTGCTGACCGAACAGCGCCCGCGCATGCAGTCGCGGCCGCAGGTAGTGCCGCTGCGCCAGGGCGACGCCGTGGTGTTCGCGGTGCACCAGCGTCCGGTGCAAGGCACGCGAGGCAGCTACCGGGTCAACCTGCGGCATGGCGTAAGCTGCGTACGCAGCGGTCACCGACATACGCTAGGCATCATCTTTCACGACACCGCATGATCACGACCGATCTGTTCCCCGCCATACCCAATCCTTCGCGCCAGTACGAAACACTCTGCGCCGGCGCCGTGGTGCTGCGCGGGTTTGCGCTGACAAACGAACGACCGCTGCTGGGGGCGGTCGAGGCGATCGTCGCGCAAGCGCCATTCCGCCACCTGATCACCCCGGGTGGTTTCCGCATGTCCGTGGGGATGACCAACGCCGGACCGCTGGGCTGGGTCAGCGACCGGCGCGGCTATCGCTACGATGCTGTCGATCCGGATAGCGGCAAACCGTGGCCCGCCATGCCGGAGGTCTTCCTGGAACTGGCCGGAGCCGCCGCCGCGCGAGCCGGCTTTCCCGGTTTCGTACCGGATGCCTGCCTGATCAACCGTTACGAGCCGGGCACCCGGCTGACCTTGCATCAGGATCGCAACGAACGCGACTTCAGCCAGCCCATCGTGTCCGTCTCGCTGGGCATCCCGGCCGTGTTCCTGTTCGGCGGCATGCAGCGCACGGACCGCGCGATGCGCGTTCCGCTGGCCCATGGTGACGTGGTTGTTTGGGGCGGCCCGGCGCGGCTGCGCTACCACGGTGTGCTGCCGCTCAAGCCGAACCATCACGAAGCGCTCGGCGCATGCCGCATCAACCTGACGTTTCGCCGTGCCGGTTAGCAAGGAGAATCCCGTGGCCTTGAAAAGCCGCAAGACGGCGCCCGCCGATGCATCGGCGTACCTGGCGTCGATCGACGCCGACTGGTCACGCCTGGTAGCGCAGCTCGGTCCCTGTGGGCACGAGCCGAAACCGGCGCGTGAACCATTCGAGGCACTGGTGCGTGCGGTGGCTTATCAGCAATTGCACGTCAAGGCGGGCGACGCGATCCTCGCGCGCCTGCTGGCGCTGTATCCGCGGCAGCCGTTTCCGTCGCCGCCGCAATTGCTCGACACCGACTTCGATGACATGCGTGCCTGCGGTTTCTCGGCGCGCAAGATCGAGACGATCCGCGGCATCGCCGCCGCCACGCTGAGCGGCGTGGTGCCGGATCTGGCCGCGGCACAACGGCTGTCGGACGACGAACTGATCGCACGATTGAGCGCGCTGAAGGGCATCGGCCGTTGGACGGTAGAGATGTTCCTGATCTACAGCCTGGCTCGGCCGGATATTTTGCCGGTAGACGATTTCGGTGTGCGCGAAGGCTATCGGCTGCTGAAATCACTAGCCGTGGCGCCCACGCCCCGAGCGATGGCGCTGATCGGCCAGGTCTGGAGCCCACACCGCACCGCTGCCGCGTGGTATCTATGGCGCTTGCCGCGACCGGCGAAAGCGAAAGGCTGAACCTGCTACGGAGGCGGCAGCGGGGCGACACCGAGCCGATGCCCATACACCAGCTTGCCTCCGAGCCAACCGGAAACACACAACAACCCGAAGCCCAGCGCGCTCAGCGCGATCGCAAGCGGGCCCGGCTCAACGAGATGAGCGCCCTGCAGACGCAGGAACAGACTGGCCGTATAGAAGGCCAGCGCGCACATCACCACGATCATGTGCCGGTTGACGTCCTTAATTGCCGGATTCTCCTCGGCGACCCTGGCCAGTTCGAAAAAACCGGCCAGCATGGCGGGGATCGAGAAACCGACCCCCGCCACCAGCAACACGCCGGCAAGACGCCACGCCGGTTCACCCCAGACCAGACTGGCCAGGTCCCCTGCCGTGGCCAGCGACCAGCAGGAGATAGGGAAATGGACCAGCGCGGGATGGAGTGGATGGCGCATGGCGATTCCTCAGCCCAGCAGCAGGCTGAGCAAGGTCAGGAAACCGGCCACGGCGACGCCCGCGTGCACGAACACCACGGCCTTCGGCGCGACCTGCTTGCGCAGGTGGAACGAGGCGAGAAAGAAACCACCCAGCGCGGCGACCACCAGCAGACCCAGCGCCGCGGCGAGGCGACCGGGCGCAGCGCCCTTGAGCACTTCCAGGATAAGCAACACCAGGCCGCTGGCCCCCAGCAAGGCGTGCAACACCGAGATCGCCCACGGCGCCAGCTTGCCGCGCAATACGCTGGAAGCCAGCACCAAACCGCCGACGGCGGCAATCGCAAAAATCAGAACTGCATAGAGCAGCATGTCATTCCCCTCTGGTTGCATCACGTTGATGAAATCGAATCGCCAATGATCGGATGCAACAGCGGACGGGAGGTTCCCACGCTGGGTTTGCCGCTCAATAGATCAGCCGAACGCCCAACTGCACCTGGGTAACCGTCGATGCCGGCGACAGTCCGGCATCGACGCGTTGTGTGCGCGTGCTGTCGATCCGCAGCACTTCGGCCGTCAACCGCAGCCAGTCACGCGGGCGCCAGTTGAGCGCCGCGGTAATCGCGTTGCCGTGCTCGCCCTGGGGAGTGCCGGCATCGGACCATCCCTGGGTGCTGAAGTGTTCGATGCGCAGCGCGGGACGCCACTGGCCGCGGTTCCAGCCGGCCAGCAGGAAGGCCGAACGGAAACCGGTCTTGAACTGAACGCCATCCGTCGGCTCGATCACGGTGGCTCCGTCCATCGCCTGGGCGATCCAGCGGATCGGGCCGGTGTCGGTGCTGGCGCCCATAGCCGTGAACCAGGTATGCCAGGCGAATACGCCGCTGGCGGTATGCGCCGCCGGGTCCGCGCGATTGTCGTAACGCATCAGATTCACCCGGCCCAGGCCTGGCGCATGCCATTCCAGATCCGCGTACCAGCCTATGCGGCTGCCAATGTTCTGAAACGGGTCGTAACGGCTGGCTGGCGACGGCTCACCATCCCCGCCAGTCGCATTCGGTTCACGCAGCCGGCTGCCCAGACCGGAGGTGAGGTCGCTGAGCGACCAGCCGCGGTCGACCAGCAGGTTGCCCGCCGGATCGTTGCGCCGAAACAATGCGCTGCGCAGTTCCACGGTATTGACGTCGCCCCGCCATTCGACGTGCCCCTCGGCGCCGATCACGCGCAGCTCCTCGCCGACCCAGCTATTGATCGCCGAAGGCGTGAGCGTCCACGGACTGGTCCAGCCGATCGCATCGTTTTCCAGCGAGATCGGGGGAAAGAAGGCGCCGGCCTGCACCGACCAGCGCCAGCGCGAAAGCGCGACCGGACGGTAGCGCAGGTAGGCTTCGAGCACGCTCACGGTGGAGCGGTCGGTGGTCTGGAACTGGATCTCGGCCAGGGCCAGCAACGCGGGCGTGAGCTGGGCCGTGCCGACTATACCGGCGCCACCGAGCTGCGCATCAGTACCACCATCACCGAAGCGTGTCTTGCCGAGGCCTCCATGGGTCCAGCTGGTTTCGCCCGGTGCGGCGACCAGTCGCCCGTCGATGTAGGCATGCAGGTCCACGTCCTGCGCAAAGGCGAGCGCCGGGCACACGGTGGAACCCAGCAGGCAGAGCAGCCATGGGCAACGCATCATTGCTGCACTCCTCCGGCGAAGGCGTGCCCGTCTCGCCCTGTGGCGAATGCAGCGAAGGCATCGGCGGGAAGCGCTCGGGAGATGAAATAGCCCTGCGCATGATCGCAGCCGATCGAGGCCAGATAATCCAGCGCGCCCTGGTCCTCCACGCCTTCGGCGGTGACGCGATAACCCAGCCGATGGCTCAGATCGACGATGGAACGCACGATGGTGCGGTCGTTCGTGTCGGAGGCCAGGTGCTTGACGAACATCTGGTCGATCTTCAGCTCGCTGACCGGCAGATGGCGCAGATACGCGAAGGTGGACTGCCCCACCCCGAAATCGTCGATCGCGATGCCTACGCCTTGCTCGGCCAACCGGCGCAGGATGCGGATCGCGGTATCCGGTTCGCCGATCACCGCGCGCTCGGTCACTTCCACCGTCAGACAGTCGGCTGGCACTTGGTGAATCGAAAGCAGCCCGCCGATCCGCGCCGGCAACTCGGCATCCTCCAGGTCGCGCGTCGACAGGTTCACCGCGATATGCAACGGCAGACCGCGTTCGATCCACTTCTGCGCCTGCGCCAAGGCACTGGCCAGCACCCAGCGAGTGACCCGCTGGATGTTGCCGGTGTCTTCGGCCATGCCGATGAACGCGTCGGGCGCTATCCAGCCACGCCGGGAATGGTTCCAGCGCAGCAACGCCTCGGCACCGTCGACGCGCTGGCTGGCCAGGTTGAGTTTGGGCTGGTAGTGCAGCAACAGACTTTCGCGATCGAGCGCATCGCGCAGGTCGCCCATCAGCGACAGTCGATCGGGTCTATGCGGATCGGTGGTCGCGTCGTAGAAACTCAGCCCGCTGGCCGAACCGCTGGCAGCGAACTGCGCCACCTCGGCGTGGCGCAGCAAAGTGCTTGCCTGCGAACCGTCGGCCGGTGCCATCGCGATACCCACGGAGGGCAACCGGTCGATACTGACGTCGGTTTCCTGATAAGGCTCGTTGAGCACGTCGAGGATGCGCAATGCTGCCGCGACTGCCGCCGCCTGGTCGGCCTGTGACAGCCACAGCACGAACTGCGTATCGCTGGTACGCGCCAGGTACGCGTCGACCGCAACGCGCCGCATGCGTTCGCTGGCGTCGCGCATCAGGCGGTCGCACAGCGCGTGCCCCATGGTCTTGATGATTTCCGGCAAGCGGGTCAGCCCGACCATCAGCAAGGCACCCTCACCCGTACGATCGCCGTCGCCGAGGTCCTGATCGATGCTGGCCTCGGCAGCCACGCGATTGGGCAGATCCGTCACGCTGTCGTGCATGGCCTGATGGCGAATGTGCCATTCACGCTGATGCACGGCCTTGGTCATGGTGCCGAAGGCGCCGGCCAACTGGCCGATCTCGTCGTGCCGCTGCATGCTGGCCGGGGTACGGTAATCGCCCGCTTCGATGCGCCGTGCCGCCGCGGCTAGTGCCTCGACCGGGCGCGATACGCTGCGTGCGGTGAACCATGCGCCGAGCAGGCCTACGCCCAACCCCAACGCCAGCAGGGTTGCCCAGGCGATCGCCACCGACCGGAACGGGCTCAGCGCGTCGTCCAGCGAGTAGCCAAGCACCGCCACTACCGAGGTGCCCTGCTTCGGCTGTTTGAGCCGCTGTGCGAGCACCATGTATTCCTTGCCGTCGACCTCGGTCAACAACGGCTTCCACGGCAATCCCTGGTGTGCGGCCACGAGACTGTCGACCAACCCGGTGTGACGATCGCCACGTGCCACCACCGCCCAATGGCCGGGAGCCGACTGTGCCGCCAGCTCGACATCACGCGGCAATGCGGACAGCTGCTGCATATGCGCCAGCAGCGCGTCATCCAGCGGTACGTTCACCACCACCAGGCCCACCGGCTGCGGCGCGTAGATCGGCACCGCCACCATCCACGAGGCCTTGCCATCCAGCGCCACCACGGCGGCCGTGCGCCGGTCATACGCGCTGTCGATCAGATCGGGAAAGGGGAAATGCATGAGCGCGGTTGCGGTATCACCGGTATCGGCCTCGACCGCTCCATCCAGGCCGACCAGAAGCATGCGTGAGGCGCCAACGCGACGACCGTGATTGCGCAATACCGACAGCACGGTGCCGCGATCGCGCTCGGCGATGGCCGCACGCAAGGCGTAGTCGAGCGAGAGCACCTCGACATTGCCGGCGATGCGCGCCGAAATGTCATCCATCTGCGCCACGAATGCATGCGCATTGGCAGTCAGCTGGCGCTCTCCCTCTGCCACCAGCGCGCGCCGGGTCACCTCATAGACCAGGCCAGCGGTCAGCAACTGCACCGTCACGAGGGTCGCGACGAAGAACAGTGCAAGGCGGAGGCGGAAGCCCATCGATGGCATGGCGGACTCAGTAATCCAGATGTTCGCGATCCATGGACATGCGCGGGTCAGGCAGCAGCGACAGCGTAAAACTCAGCTGCACCGTGTCGGTGTCGCCCACGATCGTCACATTCTGGATCGGCTCCGGATGGCCCGGATGCAATTGTGGATGCCACACCTGTGCGGTGTAGCGGCCAGCAGCGAGATGACCTAGCGTCGCACTGCCGTCGTGGCTGGACATCGCGATGGCCGGCACCGCCGATACGAACAGGTAGGTGGCCATGTGATCGTGGATGTTGCAGCCGACGGCAGCGATACCGGCCTGATCCATGCTGAGCGCGGGCGAGCTTTCGCCAGGACGCAGCACGAATTCGAACGTCTTGATCGCGGCGAACGAATAAACATGGTGACGCGTGCTGTCGCTGTTGCGGAACACCACCTTGTCGCCGGGACGGAGCACCTGCACGTACGGAATGAAGGACTCGTCGCGCTGGTCAATGATGTAGGTGGCTGGCGGCTCCGCGGGGGATTTTGCGACGGCGGCCGTAGCCGGCATCAACATGACTACTGCGTCGTTCACCGGGTGGCCCCGACCGTCGCTGAGATGCACAACGACTTCCGCCGCGAGAGCGGACCATGTGTTCCCCAGGAACAGTGCGGCGATCATGAGCAGGCAACGCATTGACGACTCCCCTGATTCCCCGTGCGCGGCTAGCCTACCTCAGTTTGCCTGCCTGCCGGGCTGACGTGGTGCACCGGCTCCAGACTGGCTCAACCAAGGTGCAAGTGCCGATTCGGCGACGGCTTGCTACCCTCGCCGGATCGACTGATCGCGAGACGGGCATGACCATCCACGGCATCCATACCATCGACACCGGCTTCGTACGGCCGCAGTTCGATGCGGCGTATCTGATCATCGAGAACGGACGCGGCTCGTTCATCGACTGCGGCACCAACTTCTCCGTACCGCGCATGCTGGCTGCGCTGGGCGGGGCCGGGATCACGGCCGCCGAGGTGGACTGGCTGATTCTCACCCACGTCCATCTGGATCATGCCGGTGGTGCCGGCGAGCTGATCGCGCAGCTGCCGAACGCGAAGCTGGTGGTGCACCCGCGCGGCGCCCGGCACACGATCGACCCGTCGGCGCTGTGGGCCGGTGCCAGCGCCGTGTATGGCGAAGAAGTGATGGAACGCGAGTACGGGCGTCTGCGCCCGATACCCGCCGAACGCGTGGTCGAGGCGGCTGACGGCCATGTGGTCGATCTGGCTGGACGCTCCCTGCGCTGCATCGATACGCCCGGCCACGCCAAGCATCACATCGCGATCCACGACGCACGCGCCAACGTCTGCTTCACCGGCGACGTGTTTGGTCTTTCCTATCGCGAATTCGATACCGGAAGCGGCCCGTTCATCCTGCCCACCACCTCGCCGGTGCAATTCGATCCGGACGCTTTGCACGCATCGATCGACCGCCTGATCGCGTTGCAGCCCGAGGCGATGTACCTCACTCACTACGACCGGGTGGAGAACGTGGCGAAGCTGGCGACCGACCTGCACCAGCAGATCGACGCGATGGTGGCGCTGGCTCGCGCTGCGCACGGCCAACCGGATCGACACGCCGCGCTCATCGCGTCGCTGACCGACCTCTATGCGGAACGCGCCGAGGCACACGGCTGGAGCCAAGGCCGCGAAGCACTTTGCCGCCTGCTAGCCATGGACATCGAACTCAACGCGCAAGGTCTCGCCGTGTGGCTGGACAGCGCGCAACGCCGCACGCAATGAGCGTGGTTCAACGCGTGGAAGAGTCGATCAACTGCTCGGCGACAGCGACCAGCGAACGGGCCGGCCCGTCTCTGTCGAACAGCTGGCCGGAGACGTAGGTGCCTTCGAGCAACAACAGCAGCCCATCGGCCAACGTCGTGGGCGACGTCGCGCCCATGGCCTCGGACATCTCGACCAAGCGCGCGCGCAGCTTGCGTTTGTGGGTTTGCGACACCTTGCGGGCCGGATGCTCATTGCCCGGGTATTCCACCACCGCATTGGTCAGTCCGCAGCCGCGATAACCCGGCCGCACGGCGCGCTCGGCGAGCCCGCGGAAGTACGCCAGCAGTTGAGCGCGCGGATCGCCCGGATGCGTTTCGGCACCCGCCTCGAAGCGCTTCCAGAATTCAGCCTCGTAGTCGCGCAGGTATTCGGCGGCGAGTTCGTCCTTCGATGCATAGCTGCGATAGAGACTGGGCTTGGTCACGCCTGCGCGGCTCACGATTTCCTCCACGCCGATGGCGCGGATGCCTTCGCGATAGAACAGCTCGCGCGCCATGCTGCGAATGCGCTCGGCGGCGCGTGGCTTGGCGCTGGCGGCGGAGGAATCGGCGGGCTTGACGGGACGTTTCGTGGACATGACCTGGGCACGGTTGACGATGTTACCGATCGGTACGTATGATTCGCCCAATTCCGTACCGAGCGGTAACATGACTATACAGCGCAGCCGTCCCTTCGGCCAGAACTACGCCTTCGTCGTCGCCGGCGTGATCTTTCTCGCCCTCCTCGCCGCCGCCGGTGTCCGCGCCGCACCGGGCGTGCTGATCCTGCCGCTGGGCCAGGCCTTTGGCTGGAGTCGCGACACCATCTCGCTTTCGGCAGCGGTGGGCATCTTCCTGTATGGCATGGTGGGACCGTTCGCCGCCGCGCTGATGCAGGCGGTGGGCATCCGCCGCACGTTGATCGGCGCGCTGGCCCTGATGGCGGCGTCGATCTCCGCCAGCGCGTGGATGAGCGAACCGTGGCACCTGCTGGTGACGTGGGGAATCTTCTCCGGCATCGGCTCCGGCTGCGTGGCCATCGTGCTGGGTGCCACCGTGGTCAATCGCTGGTTCGTCACTCATCGTGGCCTGATGATGGGTCTGCTTACCGCGAGCACCGCCACCGGCACGCTGGCCTTCCTGCCGATCCTGGCGGCGCTGGCTGGACACGGTGGCTGGCGGCCGGTGGTGTGGACAGTGGCGGCCGGTTGCGCGCTGTTGATACCGCTGGCCTGGTGGCTGCTGCCCGAACGCCCGGCCGACATCGGTCTGCGCCCTTACGGTGCCACCGGCGAGGAGGCCGGCGAGCCGCCGCGCCGCAACCTGCTCGCGATCGCGCTGGGCACCCTGGTCATAGCGTCGCGGCAGCGGACCTTCTGGCTTCTGTTCGCCACGTTCTTCATCTGCGGTTTCACCACCAACGGACTGATCGGCACGCACTTCATCGCGATGTGCGGCGACCATGGCATCCCCGAGGTCCGCGCCGCCGGCCTGCTGGCGATGATGGGCGCATTCGACCTGGTCGGCACCACGCTGTCGGGCTGGCTCAGTGACCGCTATGACCCGCGCAAATTGCTGTTCATGTATTACGGCTTGCGGGGACTGTCGCTCATCTGGCTGCCCTACTCCGATTTCTCGTTCTCCAGTTTGTCGCTGTTCGGCGTCTTTTATGGCCTGGACTGGATCGCTACCGTTCCGCCCACCCTGCGTCTGGCCAGCGAAGCCTTCGGTGACCGCGATGCGCCCGTGGTATTCGGCTGGGTGGCGGCAGGCCATCAGATCGGAGCCGCCAGCGCAGCGTTCTATGCGGGTTTCATGCGTACCCAGGGCGGCAGTTATCTGGAACCGTTCGTCGTCGCCGGTGTGACCGGACTGGTCGCGGCAGGCATCGCGCTGGCGATTCGGCGACAGCCCCGGGCAGTGCCGGTCGCGGCAGCGGGCTGACCCGCTCGGTCACCTGCGCAGGAGAGTGGCCCGCCTAGGCCAGTCGCGTGCCGTTGGGCACAGGACGTTCGACCGCGGTCAGCACCACACCGTCGTCGGTGTGGAATCCGGTAAGCAGGAACTGCGAACGAAATGGACCGATCTGCTTTTCGGGGAAGTTGATGACGCCTACGATCTGGCGGCCGATGAGTTGCTCGGCGCCATACAGCGCGGCGATCTGCGCGCTGGTCTTCTTCTCGCCATACGGACCGAAATCCACCCACACTTTCCACGCCGGCTTGCGTGCTTCGGGAAACGGTTCCACCCGTATCACCGTGCCGGCAACGATCCGCACCTTCTCGAAATCGGCCCAGCTGATTTCGCCCTGATCCGCTTCGCTCATCCTTCCAACCTCGTCTTCAACCAGTCGCGGCCTTGCTGCCACCAGTAGGCAGTCTGCGCACCAAGATAGCCGAACGGCCGATGTGTACGGCTCAGCCCATAGTCGGCAAACTGCTTCCAGCGATCGTCGCCGGTGGCTATCGCTGCCGCCAGCAGTTCGCCGGCCACGCAGGTCGGCGCCAGGCCATGCCCGCCGAATGCCTGCGCCCACCAGAGCCCGTTGTCGCTGCCGCCGAGTCCTCCTCCGATCTGGGGCATCTGGTGGCGTGCGTAACTCATCAGGCCCGACCAGGCGTAGTCGATCTTGACGCCTTGCAATTGCGGGAATACCCGCAGCAGGTCTTTCATCAGCAGCCGGCGCACCGCCTGCGGCGAACGGTTGCGTATCGAGATGCGACCGCCCCACAGCAGCCGGGTGTCCGGTAGCGCGCGGTAGTAATCGAACGCGAAACGGCTGTCGTAGATCGCCGCACGGGTGTGCAGGCAATCGTCCATCCGATGCCCCAGCGGCTCGGTCACCATAACGTAGGTGGCGATCGGCAGGATCGCCCGATCGATCGGCTTCTGCAGTCCAGCCAGATAACCGCCGCACGCCAGCACCACTTGATCGGCCAGCAGTTCGCCCTGCGCGGTGCGCACGCGCCACTGCAACCCCTCGCGGGTAAGGCTGCGGACACCGCTGTTCTCATGGATGCGCACACCTTGCCCGGCTGCCGCCGCAGCCAGACCGATCGCGTAGTTCAGCGGGTGAAGATGCAACGCATCGCGCTCGTACAGACCGTCGTGGTAGCGCTCGCTGCGAACGCGTTCGCGCAATTCCGCTTCGGGCAGCCATTGCCACTGCACGCCGTAATGCTCGGCCAGGAGCTGCTGACGCTGCCGCAGCACACCCGGATCGCGGAACCAGTTGGCCCAGATCACACCTTGATCGACGGCGCTGCAGGGAATGGCGTAATCGGCGATGCGCTGGCGGATACGCTGCACCGCTTCGGTGGTGAGCTTGAACAAAGCCTGCGCATGCACCTCGCCCAGCTGATCAAGCAGCGATTGCTCGCCCAGCGAGTAGCCGGCAAACACGAAACCGCCATTGCGGCCGGAGGCGCCAAAGCCGATCTGCTCGCGCTCCAGCAACACCACATCGCGCACACCGCGTTCCGCCAGGCCCAGCGCCGTATTCAATCCTGCAAAGCCACCGCCGATGATGACGACCCGCGCATGGGTATTGCCCAGATGCGGCACATAGGGCGTGTACGGCGTAGCCGTTGCGCGGTAATAGGACGAAGACGAGGACGAGTTCATGCTGCGGAGCAAGCTCACACCGAGGCCCGGGATCGAGCAAGCATATTCCTCAAACATGGATCTTGATGGAAGCTGCATGCAACACTCGGCCGCATGCAGCGTGGGGTCTCAGAGTTGCTGCAGAAAAGCGCGTACGGTCGGCACCAGCGTCGGATCCTGCATCGCCATATGCATGGTGGCACGCACCAGCCCGGCCTTGTTGCCGCAATCGAAGCGAGTGCCTTCGAAGCGATAGGCCAGCACCTTGCCCTGTTCCATCAGCAAGGCTTCGATCGCGTCGGTGAGCTGGATTTCGCCGCCGGCACCGGGCGTGGTCTGTTCCAACAGCTGGAAGATGCGGCCGGGCAGCACGTAACGGCCGACCACGGCCAGATTCGAGGGCGCGTCGGCCGGCTTGGGCTTTTCGACCATGTAGCGGATCAACGCACTGCGCTCGTCGATTCGCGTGGCGTCGACGATGCCGTACTTGTCGGTCTCGCTATGCGGCACTTCTTCGACAGCGATCACACCCGCCTGCTGCGCCTCGGCCAGCTCGGCCATCTGCCGCAGCGCACCCTTGCCGCTGCCTGTCGGGCCGTTCCAGATCAGATCGTCGGGCAACACCACGCCAAACGGTTCATCGCCGACCACCGGCCTGGCGCACAACACGGCATGGCCAAGGCCGAGCGCCTCCGGCTGGGTTACGAAGATGGCCCGTACATGCCGCGGCAGAGTGCCCTGCACCAGCGCCAGCAATTCGTCCTTGCCTTTTTCCTGCAGCTTCGCTTCCAGCTCGTAAGCCTTGTCGAAGTAATCGGCAATCGCGTGCTTGTAGCGATTGGTAACGAAGATCAAGGTGTCGGCGCCGGCATCCACCGCCTCGTCGACAGCATATTGAATCAGCGGCTTGTCGAGGACCGGCAGCATTTCCTTGGCGACCACCTTGGTCGCCGGCAGAAAGCGTGTGCCGAGCCCGGCGACGGGAAAAACCACTTTACGCAGGGGTTTGCTCACTCATTGATCTCCGGATTGGCGCGGCGGATCGACACCACATTGTCCGGTTGTGCCGATTCGCTCCAGCGGAACGAGGGCAGCAGGCTGGACACGCAGCGGCGAAGTTCTTCTTCATCGAAAACGGTGACGGCCTCGGCAGCCTTGTTCAATAGCGCCTGCAGCAATTCCCACGATACCTCGCGGTGCTGCGCCAGGAAAATCTTGGCGTGCTCGGTGGCACTGTAATTTTCCAGCGGGTGGAACAGTTCCTCAAACAATTTCTCGCCGGCTCGCAAGCCGGTGTAGACGATCGGGATCTCGCTGCCCGGCTTCTTGCCGGCCAAGCGGATCATCTGTTCGGCCAGGTCGCGGATCTTCACCGGCTCGCCCATGTCGAGCGCGAAGATCTCGCCGCCTTTGCCGATGCTTGCGGTCTGCAGGATCAACTGGCAGGCCTCGGGAATCGTCATGAAGTAGCGCGAAATCTCCGGATGAGTCACGGTCACCGGACCGCCGTTGTGGATCTGCTCACGGAACAGCGGCACCACCGATCCGGCCGAATCCAGCACGTTGCCGAAACGCACCGTCATGTAATGGGTATCGGCATGCGCGTTGAGGTTCTGACAGTAGATCTCGGCGACACGCTTGCAGGCGCCCATCACGCTGGTTGGGTTGACTGCCTTGTCGGTGGAGATCAATACGAAGCACTCGACCCCGAACGCACGTGCCGCATCGGCTACCGTGCGCGTACCCAGCACGTTGTTGCTGAAGGCTGCACGCAGTTGTCCCTGCAGCATGGGCACATGCTTATAGGCTGCCGCATGGAACACCACTTGCGGCTGGGCATTCGCAAACGCCTGCTGCATCGCCGGTTGATCACCGCAATTGGCCAGGATGCCATCGAGGATCAGCTCGGGGAATTCCGCACGCAGTTCCTGGGTGATGCGGTACAGGTTGTACTCGCTCTGCTCGACCACGGTGAGCGATTGCGCGCCGAGCCGCGCAACCTGCCGGCACAACTCCGAGCCGATCGAACCGCCGCCGCCGGTCACCAGCACGCGGCGCGCACTCAGCGTTTCACGGATCGCGGTCCAGTCCAGTTCCACCGCATCGCGGCCCAGCAGATCTTCGATCGCCACTTCCTTGATCTGGTTGAACTGCGCCCTGCCGGCGACCACGTCTTCCAGCCGCGGCACCGTCCGGTACGGCAGATCGGTTTCGTCGCACAGCGATACCACCCGCCGCATCTCGACGGTCGACGCTCCCGGCAAAGCGATCAGCAGCATGTCGACCGCCGCCTCGCGTGCCACTTCGGGCAACTGGTCGAAGCGACCCAGCACCGGATGGCCATTGATGCTGGCGCCGCGCAGACTGGCCTTGTCGTCGACGAAACCGACCACCGAATAACGACTGTCGTGATGCAGATCGCGCGAGAGCACTTCGCCGGCCCGATCCGCGCCCACGATCAGCACCCGCTTGAGTATCTGGTTCTGCAGCAGATCGTTGCGGCTGTCCTTCCAGTACCGGTAGAGCAGTCTTGGGGCGCCGAGCATCACCGCAAGCAGGATCGGATAAAGCAGCAGCACCGAGCGCGGTACGCTGTCGAGCCGGTTGTACAGGAACAGCGCGACATAGATCGCCACTGCGCCGGCCACCGCGGCGCGCAGGATGTTCCACAGATCCGGCAGGCTGGCGAAGCGCCAGACGCTGCGGTACAACCCGGTCCAGCGGAAAATCAGCCCCTGCACCAGCAGCACGATCGGAATTTCGAGCATGTGGAAGCTGACGATCTCGTCCGGCTTCAAGGCATACCGCAACAGTTTGGCGATCCACCACGCCAGTGCCGCCATCGCCAGATCGTGCAGCACGACCGCAATGCGCGGATGAATGAAACCAACCAGTTTACGCAGCAGCATGATGGGCCTTGGGCAAGTGGCGTCGCAAACAGCGACGTTTCAGCATCAGCCAGGCGGCTGCGGCTCCCAGATAGACGGCGATGGTAATCGGCAGCGCCATTTGCAGATGACTCCAGGCCAACCAGGCCGAGGGTGCCACGATCAGCAGATTCCAGCCGAAATAAATGGCATCCGCCCGTGCATGCGTTCCGCCTAGACGTACCAGCCACTGGTAAAGGTGTTCGCGATGCGCAGTGTACCAGCGCCGTCCGCGCCATATCCGGGTCAGCAAGGTGAGGCTGGCATCCGCCACGAACGCCGACGACAGGATCATGGCCGGCCACAACAAGGCCTGGTTTTGCCGCCACAGCATCGCGCTGAACGCGAAGATCAGCAAACCCACACTGCCGCTACCGACGTCACCCATGAAAATCCGCGCCGGCGGCCGGTTGTAGTACCAGAAACCCAGCGCGGCTGTCGCCAGGCTGGCCGCGGCAAGCGCCAGCGCGGGCAGTGCCGCAGCCCACGCCAGCAACGCCAGGCCGCCGCCGACGAAGATCGCCTGCTGCGCCAGCAACCCATCGATACCGTCCATGAAATTGTGCAGGTTGACGCTCCATATACCGCCGATCAGCAGCAGCGGCAGCCACCACCACGACAAGCCGGTCATCAGCAAAGTAACCGAAAACGCGCCGGCAGCCAGCACCTGTGCACCCAGCCGCGGCCATACCGGCAGCGCGCGATGATCGTCCCACCAGCCGGCCACCGCCACCACCAACAGTGCGACGAGCAGACCGCCGATCACACTGGACGGCCATGCGGCCGGCAGACTCCGCAACGTGCCGGGCAGACAGACCAACATCGCCACGACGATGCCGATACCGCCGCCGCGCGGGGTCGGCAGACGATGCGAGCGGCGTTGCCCGGGATGATCGAGCATGCCGCGACGATAGGCATAACCGATCGCGCCACGCGCCAGCAGCAACGTGATCAGGAAGCTGGTCAGCAACCATCCCGTGGCCGTGTACATACTAATTTCGTCTCACTCGCTGGCGACGCCGTGAATCGGCCGGATCGTACTCCAGCTCTTGCAGCTGGGGCACTGCCAGTGATGTGCCTTGGCGCCGAAACCGCAGCGGCTGCAGCGATACATCGCCTGACCTTCCAGCAGCTTCTTGGTGAGGTCGCGCAGGATCAGGAAGTTTTCACGCGCCTCGCCTTCGATCTTGTCCATGGTGGCATCGATCAATGCCATCAGTCCCCTTACCGATGGCCGCAGGCGCAATTGGGTCGTCAGGAAGTCGATCGCCGCCCGTTCGCCATCGCGCTGTCGGTAAAGGTGGGTCAGCGCCAACACCGGCGAGACGCCGTGATAACGCTCGAGCATGTTGCGCAGGAATATTTCCGCTCGCTCCATCTGCTGCGAATGGGCGTAGCTGTTGAGCAACGGCGGCAGGATTTCCGGAGTGAACGCGATATCGGCGTCCACCGCCGCCTCATACGCCGTCACCGCCTCGGCGTGGTGGCCATCCTCTGATTGCAGACGGCCGGTCAGCATGAAGGCGCGTACGCAATCAGGCTGGCACTTGAATGCCTGCTGCAGATAATCGCGGGCTTCTGCACGGGCGCCATGCTGACGCGAACGATCGGCCAGCTCGCAGTAGAACTGGGCGATCATCGGCGCCTCGTCCTCGCCGGTCATCACTTCCAGCCGGCGGGCGTGCTCGATCGCCTTGTGCCAGTCGCGTTCGTGTTGATAGATCGCGATCAGATGGCGCAACGCCGAAGGCGCATGCGCATCCATTGCGACCAGGTCGGCGAACAGGGCTTCGGCGCGGTCGAGCAGACCGGCGCGCATGTAATCTTCGCCGAGTTCCAGCAGTGCGACTGTCTTCATGGCATCGGACAGGCCCGGTCGCGAGACCAGGTGCTGATGCAAGCGGATCGCCCTATCCACCTCGCCGCGACGACGAAACAAATTGCCCAGCGCCAGATGCGTCTCGACCGTGTCGCGGTTGTACTCGGCCAGCTTGAGGAAGACCTCGATCGCCTTGTCCTGCTCCTCGTTGAGCAGGTAATTCAGGCCGCGGAAGTAGTCCGAGGACAGCTCGCTGACTTCGGCGCCGGATCGGCGCGCACCCACCTGGCGGGAGGCCCACCAGCCCAGCACGAACGCCACTGGCACCAGCGGAACAAGCACATACAGGAGATTCATGGTTTGGCCGGAACCCTCTTGTCCGCACGCGATTGCTGGCGGCGCTGCCTACGCTGGCGCGAGCTGACTCCGAGCCACGCGGTAAGTCCGCCCAGCAGCCAGCCGATCACCACGCCACCCAGCAAGGCGGCGCCTTTGGGCAGTTGGACCCGGGCGAACGCGAGATCGTAGCCGACCAGATCGGCGTTGAGCGCACCCAGCACAACGCCGGCGGCAATGAAGATGAGCAGGATAATGATGGCGAGCAATCGCATGCCACGACTTTACCCGATTGACCGTGACAGGCACAGCCACAGACAGCCTGGACCATCGACGTGGCATCGATCCGGAACGACGTGCAGCCTGCCCCGAATTTCAGGCAAAAAGAAGGCAGGATCGACTTGCGTCGCCTGCCTTCGATGGCTTTCTTTATCGCCGTATCAATCTGCTTGCTGTTCCAGATCCAGATTGACTCTTTCGCGCAATTCCTTGCCCGGTTTGAAATGCGGGACATGCTTGCCGGGCAAGGCCACGGCTTCGCCTGTCTTCGGGTTGCGACCCATGCGTGGCGGTCGGTAGTGCAGCGCAAAGCTGCCGAACCCACGCACCTCGATGCGTTCGCCGTGAGCCAACGCATGACTCATCTGTTCGATCACGCTCTTGACGGCCATCTCGACGTCGGCAAACGCAAGATGGGTCTGGCGCATGGCCAGCGCTTCGATCAATTCGGATTTGGTCATGGGACCCCAATGTCCGTGACATGAAACAACGGGGCGGCGATGTGCCGCCCCGTGTCGGGCTGGTGATGGCGATCAATCAGCCTTGTTGAACTGCTCTTTGAGCAACGCACCAAGCTTGGTCGTACCGCTGGCTGCGGACGCGTAGTCGGCCCCCGCTGCCTCCGGCACATCTTCCTCGTCCTTTGCGCGGATCGAGAGCGCCAGCTGGCGACCCTTGCGATCCATGCCGGTGAACTTGGCCTCGACCTTGTCGCCCACCTTCAGATGCAGCGTGGCATCCTCGATGCGCTCCTTGGCGATGTCGTTGGCGCGCAGGTAACCCTCGACGCCCTCGCCCAGATCGATCACCGCACCCTTCGCATCGACTTCCTTGACGGTGCCGTTGACGATGGTGCCGCGCGGATTCGCCGCCATGAACTGACCGAACGGATCCTGCTCCATCTGCTTGATGCCGAGCGAGATGCGCTCGCGCTCCGGATCGACAGCCAGCACCACAGCCTCGATCTCGTCGCCCTTCTTGAAGTTGCGGACCAGATCTTCGCCGGACATCTGCCAGGAGATGTCGGACAGGTGCACCAGACCATCGATGCCGCCGTCCAGGCCGATGAACACGCCGAAATCGGTGATCGACTTGATCTGACCGGAGACCTTGTCGCCCTTCTTGTGCATCGCTGCGAAGGCTTCCCACGGGTTCGAGCGGGTCTGCTTGATGCCCAGCGAGATGCGGCGACGCTCCTCATCCACGTCCAGCACGGTGACTTCGGTCTCGTCACCGACCTGAACCACCTTGGCCGGGTTGACGTTCTTGTTGGTCCAGTCCATCTCGGACACGTGCACCAGGCCTTCCACGCCCGGCTCGATCTCGACGAAGCAGCCGTAATCGGTGACGTTGGAGACCTTGCCGAACAGGCGGCTGCCGACCGGATAACGGCGGGCGATCGCGACCCACGGGTCGTCGCCCAGCTGCTTCAGGCCCAGCGAAACGCGGTTGCGCTCCTTGTCGTACTTCAGCACGCGCACGTCCAGCTCGTCGCCCACGTTGACCACTTCGGACGGATGGCGCACACGCTTCCACGCCATGTCGGTGATGTGCAGCAGGCCGTCGATGCCGCCCAGGTCCACGAACGCACCGTAGTCGGTGAGGTTCTTGACGGTGCCCTTGACCACGGCGCCTTCGGTCAGGCGCTCAAGCAGCTGCTCGCGCTCGGCGGAGAACTCGGTCTCGACCACGGCGCGGCGGCTGACCACCACGTTGTTGCGCTTGCGATCGAGCTTGATGATCTTGAATTCGAGTTCCTTGCCCTCGAGGAACACCGGGTCGCGCACCGGGCGCACGTCGACCAGCGAGCCCGGCAGGAATGCGCGGACGTCCTTGATGTCGACCGTGAAACCACCCTTGACCTTGCCGGAAATCAGACCAACGATGGTCTCTTCCTTGTCGAACGCCTGCTCGAGGTCGTCCCACACCATCGAGCGCTTGGCCTTCTCGCGCGACAGCTTGGTCTCGCCGAAACCGTCTTCCAAAGCTTCGAGGGCAACCTTCACCTCGTCGCCTACCTGCACCTCCAGCACACCGTCCTCGCTCTTGAACTGCTCGATCGGGACGATGCCTTCGCTCTTCAGGCCAGCATTGATCACGACGACGTCATTGCGGATTTCCACAACGATGCCGGTGACGATGGCGCCGGGCTTCAGCTTGGAGATAGCCTGTTGGCTCTGTTCAAACAGTTCGGCAAAACTTTCAGTCATGTTGATTCCATAGTGGGAAAAGACCGTAGTCCGTCGCGCTTGTCGATGTGTTGCGCACGAACGTTCCGGTCCACCGGTTGGGGTGTCTTCGGGTGGTTCATCAAGAACCGACCGTGGTCACCGTTGGCCAAAATCCCCTGCCGCAGCAAGGGCGCAGAAACCATCGTGCAACCCGATCAAGGCTGTACGACGGAAAGTACTTTCGCGACGACCTCGTCGATGCCCATCCCGGTGGTATCCACCAGCAAGGCATCTTCGGCAGGCTTGAGCGGCGCGACCGCGCGCGATGCATCGCGGCTGTCACGGGCCTCAATTTCGCGCTGAAGGCCGCCAAGTGTAACGCTGAGTCCCTTTTCCTTCAACTGCTTATAGCGTCTTTTCGCACGTTCGGCAGCGCTCGCAGTAAGGAAAACCTTGAACGCGGCATCCGGAAAGATCACCGTGCCCATGTCGCGCCCGTCGGCAACCAGCCCCGGTGCCTTGCGAAAGCCCAGTTGCAGCGCTACCAAGGCCTCCCGCACCGATGGCATCGAGGCGATAGCCGAAGCCGCCGCACCGGCTGTTTCGGTGCGCAACTCGTCGGTGGCATCGTGTCCGTTGACGATCACCCGGGTCGGGCCGCCATCGCCGGCGGCACGGAAATGGATCTTGGTGGCTTGGGCGCAGCGGGTCACCGCATCCACGTCCGACAAGTCCAGCCCCGCCATGCCGGCGGCATAGCCCACAGCACGGTACAAGGCGCCCGAATCCAACAGCCGCCAGCTCAGATGCTCCGCCACCAGCGCGCTGATGGTGCCCTTGCCCGACCCGGATGGCCCGTCGATGGTGAGTACGGGAACGGGTGCGGCGTGGCTCATGGCATTTCCTGGCTGAACAGAAGAAAGCGGAAGTTTAACGCGTTGACCCCAGCCGGAACGCGTGCTATCTAGCCGCTCTTCCTGCCAGTCCAATCAGCCTTATGACCGATCTTCGCCGCGAGTTCGAACAAGCCGCCGAGGATATCCAGCGATTGGGTACGCGACCCGACAACGACACCTTGCTGAAGCTGTATGCGCTGTACAAACAAGGCTCCGAGGGCGATCTGCGTCGGGCTCAACCGGGTTTTTTCGACTTTGTCGGCACGGCCAAGCATGCGGCTTGGGCAAAACTGAATGGCGTATCCGAAGAGGAAGCTATGCGCCGCTATATCGAGCTGGTGCACCAGCTGCTGGCGTGAGTTTCAGGCCTGAGCTGTACCTCCGGTCCACCCGAGGCTTGCTTTTCGATACCCAACACCGGCACATTCATACGATCGTTTGAGCCTGTGCAGGTCGCATGAATTATCCGAAGCTGTTCGCCCCGCTCGATCTGGGCCATGTCACCCTGCCCAACCGCATCCTGATGGGATCGATGCACACCGGATTGGAGGACAAGGCCGGCGATTACGACAAACTGGCGGCGTATTTCGCCGAACGAGCTCGCGGTGGCGTAGGACTGATGGTCACCGGCGGCATCGCACCGAGTATCGAGGGCTGGCTGAAACCGTTCGGTGGCCGGCTCACGATGCCCTGGCACAAGCCGCGGCATCGCAAGCTCACCCACGCCGTGCATGCCGAAGGCGGTCGTATCTGCCTGCAGATACTGCACGCCGGACGTTACGGCTATCACCCATTGTCGGTGGCGCCGTCGAAGATCAAGTCGCCGATCACCCCGTTCACACCGCGAGCGCTGTCATCGCGTGGCGTAGAGCGCACCATCCGCGACTTCGTGCGCTGCGCGAAGCTGGCGCAGGACGCCGGCTACGACGGTGTCGAAATCATGGGTTCGGAAGGCTACCTGATCAACCAGTTCATCGCTGCGCGCACCAACCAGCGCAGCGATGCCTGGGGTGGCGACGCAACCCGCCGCATGCGCTTCGCGATCGAGATCGTGCGGCGCACACGCGAGGCCGTGGGCCACGGCTTCATCATCATCTATCGCTTGTCCATGCTCGACCTGGTCGAAGGCGGCCAGGACTGGAGCGAGATCGTGATGCTGGCCAAGGCCATTGAAGCAGCCGGAGCCAGCATCATCAACACCGGTATCGGCTGGCACGAAGCCCGCATACCCACCATCGTCACCAGCGTGCCGCGCGCAGGATTCGCCTGGGTTACCAAAAAGCTCAAGGGCGAAGTGGCGATTCCCCTGATCACTACCAACCGCATCAACATGCCCGACGTCGCCGAACGCATTCTCGCTGACGGCGAGGCTGACATGGTCTCGATGGCGCGCCCGTTGCTGGCCGACCCGCACTGGGCCAATAAGGCCAAAACAAGTCGCAGTGATCGCATCAACACTTGCATCGCCTGCAACCAGGCCTGCCTCGATCATGTGTTCCAGAACAAGCGCGCCAGTTGCCTGGTCAACCCGCGCGCCTGCCATGAAACCGAGTTGAAAATCGAACCTGCAAACACGTCCAAACGCATCGCGGTCGTTGGCGCCGGCCCGGCCGGCATGGCTTGCGCCAGCACGCTGGGCGAACGCGGCCACACGGTGACGCTGATCGACAAGGCCAGCGAGATCGGCGGCCAGTTCAACTACGCCAAGCAGATCCCCGGCAAGGAAGAATTCCACGAGACGCTGCGTTATTTCCGCCACCGATTGAGCGACAGCAGTGTCGATGTGCGGCTGGGCCAGACCGTAGACGCAACGTCATTGCACGCCGGGAATTACGACGAAGTCGTGATCGCCACCGGCATCACACCACGTGCGGTGAGTTTTCCCGGCAGCGACGATCCGCGCGTGCTGAGCTACCTGGATGTACTGGCCCACCACAAACCGGTGGGCCCCCGAGTGGCCATCATCGGCGCAGGCGGCATCGGCTTCGACGTAGCGGAGTTCCTGGTCGAGCACGCCCCCTCACCCGCCACCGACGTAGAACGCTGGACCCGTGAATGGGGGGTGGACATGCAACTGACGCAACGGGGCGGCTTGCAAAAACCGCAGCCGGAAGCGCCAGCCCGGCAGATCTGGCTATTGCAGCGCAGTGAAGGCCGCCCCGGCGCACGGCTCAACAAGACCACCGGCTGGGTACACCGGGCCACACTCAAAGCCAAGCAAGTCACCATGCTGGGCAACGTCAGCTATCGGAGTTTCGATGACCAGGGTCTGCACGTCACCGTTGACGATGTTCCGCAAATCCTGCCGGTGGACCACGTGGTGGTCTGCGCCGGCCAGGAGCCGAATCGGCGGCTCGCCGATGAATTGATCGCGGCGGGACTGACGGTGCACGTCATCGGCGGCGCTGATGTCGCTGCTGAGCTCGACGCCAAACGCGCGATCGCCCAAGGCACCCGATTGGCCAGCCAGATCTGATCGGCATGATTTGACCGGCAGATACAACGACGCCGCTGTCCAAAAGGCAGCGGCGTCGTTGTATCGAAGAAAGCGCTCCGCAGGAAGACGCATCGATATGGGTTCAGGGGGGAGTTGAACCAGACATCGTATTTAGCGTCGCTGCGGAGCAGGGCCGCCGCCACTAGGGGGGGAGGAAAGTGGCGGGACGAGAGAGAGTTTATGATCGACGCAATAAAGTATCTAATATATATTTAGCGTCGTATTAATTCGCAATCGATATATGTTTGATTTTCGCCAATTGCGTTACTTCGTCGCCGTCGCCGAGGAGCTGAGCTTCACTCGCGCAGCTCTGCGCCTGCATCTCTCCCAACCCCCCCTGTCCCAGCAGATCCAGTCGCTGGAACAGGATCTGGGCGTGCGTTTGCTCGAACGTACCAAGCGCCACGTGGCCTTGACGGAGCCAGGCCGGGTCTTCCTGGAACAGGCCCGGCAGATACTAGCCAAGGCCGACGAGGCGCGCAGCGAGGTGACCGCCGCCGCTGCCGGCTACAGCGGCCAGTTGCGACTGGCGTACACCGTTTCGGTGTCGTTCCACCCTGCTCTGCCGCAAGCCTTGCTGCGCTATGGCCAGATCGCGCCCAATGTCCGCCTGAAACTGAGCGAGATGTATACCGAGCCTCAGTTCGCCGCACTGCTGGCTGGTGAAATCGACGTCGGTTTTGTTCGCGATGAGCCGGTCCATGCGCTGGATGCCCGAGACCTGCGGTTTGATGTGATTGATCGCGAACCCCTGCTGCTCGCCCTGCCCGCTGGCCACCATCTGGCCAAACGCGACAGTCTGCGTCTGGCCGAAGTGGCGGATGATGCGTTTGTTTCGCAGCCGCGCGAACTCGCTTCCACGCTTTACGACCGGTTGGTGAAACTGGCGACGACGGCGGGTTTCCAGCCGACCATCGCCCAGCACGCGCAGCAGATCAACGGCTTGCTGGCGCTCGTCGCCGCCGGCCTGGGGCTGGCTTTGGTGCCGGCCAGCATGCGTACCGTACAACTGGCCGGAATCAGTTACGTATCGCTGGAGGATTCCGATGCCCACCTGCTACTGGCAGTGGCCAGCCGTGCCGGCGATCGTTCTCCGGCGTTGCAGCAGTTTCTCGCCACCGTGGCCGATACTGTCGCTACGCCGGGCTTGTGATAAGCCCTTGGAGTCGTTACACTTGCGAGCTTACATTTTCGTCTTTAGTGTCAGGAGCCGGCCGTGAAGGTGCTTAACTCTTTGAAGTCCGCCAAGGCGCGGCACCGCGATTGCAAGATTGTGCGTCGTCGCGGCAAGGTGTTCGTGATCTGCAAGAGCAACCCCCGTTTCAAGGCTCGCCAGCGCTAAGCCCTAGCGGCCAATCGCTGACGAAGTCATGAAAAAGGCCGCGCAAGCGGCCTTTTTCATGGGCGTCCGTTGCACTGCTGCAAGCGGACGCCGCTACGGTTCCGCTTATTCGTAACGGACGCCGATGATCTCGTAATGCTTGACACCATTCGGCGCGGTGAACTCGAAGCTGTCGCCGGAACTCTTTCCGATCAGCGCCCGGGCAATCGGCGAGGACACCGCAATCAGGTGGTGTTTGATATCGGCTTCCAGATCGCCGACGATCTGATAAGTCACGGCTGCACCGCTGTCCTCGTCTTCCAGATCGACGATGGCGCCGAACACCACTTTGTTGCCGGGATTGAGCTGGGTGACATCGATCACTTCGGCCGTCGACAGCAACGCCTCGAGCTGACCGATGCGACCTTCGGTGAAGCTCTGCAATTCGCGCGCAGCGTGATATTCGGCGTTTTCCTTGAGGTCGCCATGCGCCCGCGCCTCGGCGATTGCCGCGATGATGCGCGGACGATCGACCGACTTCAGTCTCTCCAGTTCGGCGCGAAGACGCTCCGAGCCGGCCTTGGTAATGGGAGCACGACTCATGCGCTCAACTCCTTGTGCAGTTCCTGCAGGCTGTGCACTTCGCCATCGCTGCGGAAATCCAGCGAATGCACGAGCGCCCGTGCGCCTGCCACGGTAGTGGAATAGGTGACGCGATGCTGCAACGCCTCGCGTCGGATCGAGAACGAGTCGGCGATCGCCTGCTTGCCCTCGGTGGTGTTGACGATATAGACGATTTCGCCGTTCTTGATCAAATCGACGATATGCGGACGGCCCTCAAGCACCTTGTTGACGCGTTCGCAGACCACGCCGTGTTCGGCCAGATAGCTGGCCGTACCCGAGGTCGCCACCAGATTGAACCCGCGCGCGATGACTTCCCGCGCCACCGGCAGCAGTCGCTCCTTGTCGCTGTCGCGCACCGACAGGAATACCTTGCCCACGGTTGGCGGCCGGATTCCCGCGGCCTCGTGACCTCGCGCGAAGGCGGCACCGAAACTGCGGCCGACACCCATCACTTCACCCGTCGAGCGCATCTCCGGGCCGAGGATCGGGTCGACATTCTGGAACTTAAGGAACGGGAAGATCGCCTCCTTCACCGAGTAGTACGCAGGAATCACTTCGCGCGTCGCACCCAGGCTCGCCAGCGAGCGACCCGCCATCACGCGGGCGGCGATCTTGGCCAGCGGCACGCCCGTGGCCTTCGACACGAACGGCACCGTGCGCGAGGCGCGCGGATTCACTTCCAGAATGAACACGGTATCGCCCTGGATCGCGAACTGCGTATTCATCAGACCGATGACTTGCAGTTCTTTCGCCATCGCGGTGACCTGGCGGCGCATCTCATCCTGGATCTGCGGTGTCAGCGAATACGGCGGCAGCGAACAAGACGAGTCACCCGAGTGCACGCCGGCCTCCTCGATGTGCTCCATGATGCCGCCGATCAGCACATTGCCACCGGCATCGGCAATCACGTCCACGTCGACTTCGACCGCGTGATCGAGAAAGCGATCGAGCAACACCGGCGAGTCGTTGGAGACTTTCACGGCGTCGCGTATGTAACGCGCCAGGTCGGCGTCGTCATGCACCACTTCCATCGCGCGGCCGCCAAGCACGTAGCTTGGCCGCACCACCAGCGGATAACCGATCTCGCGGGCCAGCGCCAACGCCTCGTCGGCATTGCGCGCGGTACGGTTCGGCGGCTGCTTCAGGCCGATCTTCTCGATCATCTGCTGGAAACGCTCGCGGTCCTCCGCCAGGTCGATCGAATCCGGACTGGTGCCGATGATCGGCACGCCAGCCGCTTCCAGCGCGCGCGCCAGCTTCAACGGAGTCTGTCCGCCGTACTGCACGATCACGCCTTTCGGCTTTTCCAGATGGACGATTTCCAGTACGTCCTCCAGCGTCAGCGGCTCGAAGTACAGGCGATCGGATGTGTCGTAATCGGTCGAGACGGTTTCAGGATTGCAGTTGACCATGATGGTCTCGTAGCCATCCTCGCGCAGCGCCAGCGAAGCATGCACGCAGCAGTAATCGAACTCGATGCCCTGCCCGATCCGGTTCGGGCCGCCGCCGAGCACGATGATCTTGTCTCGGTTGGTCGGGTTCGCCTCGCACTCTTCCTCGTAGGTCGAATACATGTAGGCCGTGCTGGTGGCGAACTCGGCGGCGCAGGAATCCACCCGCTTGTACACCGGCCGCACGCCAAGCGTATGGCGCAGGTGACGCACGGCGGCTTCGTCGGTATTGAGCAGCTCGGCCATGCGCGCATCGGCAAAACCGAGCCGCTTGAGTTCGCGCATGCGCGGCTCGTCCAGCGCGGTCAGTCCTTGCTTGACGACCTCGGCCTCGGTCAGCACGATGTCCTCGAACGCGGCGAGGAACCATGGATCGACCCGGCTCAGACTGTGCACTTCCTCCAGCGACAGGCCGGCGCGGAACGCATCGGCCAGATGGAATACACGATCCGGCCGCGGTTCACGCAGCTCGCGCTTGAGTACCGCCAGGCCATCTTCGGTGCTGATGTCCAGGCCGGTCGGGTTGAGGCCGGTCTTGCCGATCTCCAGGCCACGCAGCGCTTTCTGCAACGACTCATGGAAGCTGCGGCCGATCGCCATCACCTCGCCCACCGATTTCATCTGGGTGGTCAGGCGAGCATCGGCAGCCGGGAATTTCTCGAATGCAAACCGCGGAATCTTCGTCACCACATAGTCGATCGACGGCTCGAACGAGGCCGGAGTCAGACCGCCTGTGATGTCGTTCTTCAGCTCATCCAGCGTGTAGCCAACCGCCAGTTTCGCGGCGATTTTGGCGATCGGAAAACCAGTCGCCTTCGACGCCAGCGCGGACGAGCGCGACACGCGCGGATTCATCTCGATGACGACGACACGGCCGTTCTCGGCATTGATGCCGAACTGCACGTTGGAGCCACCGGTATCCACGCCGATCTTGCGCAGCACCGCGATCGAGGCATCGCGCAGGCGCTGGTATTCCTTGTCGGTGAGCGTCTGTGCCGGCGCCACGGTGATCGAGTCGCCGGTATGCACGCCCATCGGATCGAGATTCTCGATCGAGCAGACGATGATGCAGTTGTCCGCGGTGTCGCGAACCACTTCCATCTCGAACTCTTTCCAGCCGAGCACGGATTCCTCGACCAGTACTTCGCCCACCGGCGACAGCTCGAGACCGCGCTTGACGATCTCCTCGAATTCCTCGCGGTTGTAGGCGATGCCGCCACCGGAACCACCCAGCGTGAAGCTGGGGCGGATGACGGTGGGATATCCGACCTTGGCCTGGGTCAGCAGCGCCTGCTCGAACGAGCGCACCACTTCGGCTTTCGGGCAGTCAAGCCCGATTTCCGCCATCGCCACGCGGAACAGTTCGCGATCCTCGGCCATGCGGATCGCTTCGCGCGAGGCGCCGATCAACTCGACGTTGTATTTCTCCAGCACGCCGTTGTCGGCCAGATCGAGCGCACAGTTGAGACCGGTCTGGCCGCCCATCGTGGGCAGCACCGCATCCGGGCGCTCCTTGGCGATGATGCGTTCCACCGTCTGCCAGTTGATCGGCTCGATATAGACCGCGTCGGCGGTCTCCGGGTCGGTCATGATCGTGGCGGGGTTGGAGTTCACCAGGATCACCCGGTAGCCCTCTTCCTTCAGCGCCTTGCATGCCTGTGCGCCCGAGTAATCGAACTCGCAGGCCTGGCCGATCACGATCGGGCCGGCGCCGATGATGAGGATGCTCTTGATATCGGTACGCTTGGCCATCAGCGGGCCTCCTGCATCAGTGCCGCGAAACGTTTGAACAGATAGCCGATGTCGAGCGGGCCGGGGCTGGCTTCCGGATGACCCTGGAAACAGAACGCCGGTCGGTCGGTCAGCGCGAAGCCCTGCAGCGAACCGTCGAACAGCGAAGTGTGGGTTACCCGCACATTCGCCGGCAGCGTGGTCGGGTCGACCGCGAAGCCATGGTTCTGCGAGGTGATCAGCACGCGGCCATCATCGTGGTCCTTCACCGGATGATTCGCGCCGTGATGGCCGAACTTCATCTTCAGCGTCTTCGCACCCAGCGCCAGACCCATCAGCTGATGACCGAGGCAGATGCCGAACAACGGGATCTTCGCATCGAGCAGGTCGCGGGTGGCGGCGATCGCGTAATCACAGGCAGCCGGATCGCCCGGCCCGTTGGACAGGAACACGCCATCGGGCCGCATCGCCAGCACCTCGGCGGCAGGCGTCTGCGCCGGCACCACGGTGACTTCGCAGCCCTGCTCGGCCAGCAGGCGCAGGATGTTGAGCTTGGTGCCGAAATCGTAGGCAACCACCTTGAAGCGCGTCGCTGGCTGATTGAACTCGGTCCGGTCCAGGTCGTATATGCCCTGCTTCCACACATACGGCTTGGCGGTGCTGACCACCTTGGCCAGGTCCATACCGTTCAAGCCGGGGAAGGCACGCGCTTTCGCCAGCGCTGTCTCGGCATCGACCTGCTCGCCGGCCATGATGCAACCGGCCAGCGCGCCCTTGTGGCGCAGAATGCGGGTCAGTCGGCGGGTATCGATGCCGGCGATGGCGACGGTGCCATGGCGCCTCAGGTAATCGGGCAGGCTTTCGTTGCTGCGCCAGTTGCTGGCCCGGCGCGGCACGTCGCGCACGATCAGTCCGGCAGCATGCACGGCCGTGGATTCGACATCCTCGGCGTTGACGCCGGTGTTGCCGATATGCGGATAGGTCAGCGTGACGATCTGGCGCGAGTAGGAGGGATCGGTCAGGATCTCCTGATAACCCGTCATCGCAGTGTTGAAGACCACCTCGCCGACGGTCTCGCCGATCGCGCCAACGGCATGACCATGGAACACGCTGCCGTCTTCGAGGGCCAGCAGAGCAGGAATAGGCATACGGTAACCGCCTTTTAGATGCAGCAAAGTCCGCAAGCCGCAGGAGTGCTGGCTTGTGGAGCTTGGAAAGGAAAGGATCAGGGCGGGTTGAAATGATAAGCGGAGGCGACGTTTCTGTCCACCTTACACAGCCTGAATTATGCGTTTTCGTGCCCATCGCCGCCGATCGGTCGGCGCTACACTAAGCCAAATTTCAATGGAGTTGAATGTCTATGAGCGCCGCCGTACTGCTCGATCCCGCCCGGCTCGATCGCCCGGATACCACGGTGCAGCAGCAACCCTTTCCATTCATGGTGGCGCACGGCCAGCTGCCGGATGAGGTTCGCACCGACCTGGACCGTGACTTTCCGTGCTACGCCAGTGCCGGCTTCTTTCCGTACGACCCGAGCGACTGCGGCCCGTCCGTCAACGCGCTGATCGAGAACATGACCACGCCGGCCTTTGCCAGTGCCGTGGGTCGGCGGCTTGGCATCGACAATCTTGGCCAGTATCCGACACTGGTGACGTTGTGCCGGCTGCTCAACAAGCGCCACGGCACCATCCACACCGACAGCAAGTCCAAGGTGGCCACGGCGCTGCTCTATCTCAACGCGCAATGGCCGGACACCAGCGATGGCTGCCTGCGTTTCCTGCACAAGATCGACGACATCGACAGTGTCGTGGTTCCGGAACTGGCTCCGCTCTACGGCGAGTTTGCGGTGTTCAAGCGCTGCGAAAATTCTTTCCACGGTCATTTGCCCTACGAGGGCGAACGACGGGTGATCCAGGTGGCATGGCTCACCAGCGAAAAAGAAAAATTGCGCAAGACCAAGCGCGGCAAGTTCTCGCGCGCGTTCAAGAAGCTGTTCGGCAGCCTCGACACCAAGCTGGGCTCCAGGCGCGACCGTAACGCCTCGCATCGTGATTGAGTCGGCGCCCGCCAGCGCCTGCCATCAGCGAGCAAAGTGCCACGTCACGAACGCCGCGAATACGCCGTACAACAGGCCGACTGGCAGCAGTCCGCGTGCATCCACCTTGCCGCGACGGAACAACCACCAGAGATAGACGATGGCGAGAGCGGTCAGTACGCCGGCCACGATCAACGGCGTATCGAACAGCCACGGCGTGGCAAACAGAGCCAGCGAGCTCGGAATCGTGGCCTGGATCATCATCGAACCGGAGATGTTCGCCAGCGCCAGCCGCTCCTTGCCCTGACGCACCCAGATCAGCGCGTTGATGGTTTCCGGCAGCTCCGTCGCCACCGGGCTTAGCAGCAGGGCAACCAAGTGCGGCGGCAGCGAAAACGCCACGCCGATCGCTTCAAGCTGGCTGACGAACACCCGCGATGCCGCCGCGATCACCACCAGCGCCGCAACCGTCTGCGCGGCCACCCAGCGCAAGGTCGGTTCGGCATCGCCGGGGCGAAATTTCAACGGCTCCAGCGTCTCGTCTTCCGGAGCACTGTCGTCGCTGCGCACTTCGCGCCATACGTACATGCCGTAGGCGGCAAGAAACAGCATGCCGAGCAGCGGCTTGAACGCGAACACGACCAGCCCCAGACCCACCTTGACCGCAAAGATCGCCAGGAACCAGGATTGATCGCGCGCCAATCGCCGATGGTCGACCCGGATGATTCGGTCGGCCCGCTGCAGCCGGGCGCGATTGCACCACATCGCCACGCCGACTACGGCATAGGCGATCGTGGCCAGTACCAGCGGGCCACCCATCGCCGCGCCCACGCCGATATCGCGCGCCTCGGGCGTCTTGCCGAACATTACCGCGACGAAAGTCACCGCGCTTTCCGGCAGCGCCGTGCCGAACGCCGCCAGCACCGTACCGATCGCCGTCGCACCCAGCTTGAGCTTCTGCCCGAACCATTCCACGCCGTTGACGAAGTATTCGCAGGCGAGATAGATCGCGCCGGCCGAACCGAGAAACAGACAAAGGGTAAGCAACATGGGACTGCACTGGGCCGGGCGAGCGGATGACCGATGGCGCAACGACACCGCTCGCCCGGCCGGGTGAGCATGTCGAAGGCCAAAGGTCTCGCCGGGCATGGCCGCCACCTGACGGTGACTGCCTGCTGTTCGCACCATGGCGCCCGAAACAGCGGCGACCAAGTGTGTTGATGCGAACGCCTCAGGGGACGAGGCTGGCTACTCCCCAATGACAACGTGCGGGAATGCTAACGGTATGGATCATCGGACACAAGCCAGCGGCAGGCACGCCAGTGGCATGAGCATCTGCCAGGCGCGCTACCACCGCGGAGCGTAATGCTACCTACTTGGCGGTAGCGATCACGTCATCGAGCTGCCAGAGCCCAGGCTCACGACCAGCCAACCAATGCGCCGCCTGCAAGGCGCCACGCGCAAAAATCGAGCGGTCGGTGGCGCGATGCGCCAGCTCCAGCCGTTCGCCCTGCCCGATCAGCATGGCCGTGTGCTCGCCGACGATATCGCCGCCCCGCACCACGGCGAAGCCGATGCAGCCCTCGGTGCGTTCGCCGGTCAGGCCTTCGCGGCTGTATACCGCCGCGGCCTCCAGCGTGGTGCCGCGCGCGGCTGCAGCGGCGTGACCAAGCGCCAGCGCCGTACCGGACGGCGCATCCTGTTTGCGGCCGTGATGCGCCTCGACGATTTCCAGATCCCAACCCGGCAAAGCCGCAGAAGCCTCACGCAACAGCCGGGTGAGCACCGCGACGCCGAGGCTGAAATTGGCCGCGCGCAAGATCGCGATACTCTTGCCGGCCTCGGCAAGTCGCGCTTCCAGCACGGCGTCGATGCCAGTGGTGCCGCTGACCAGCGCCGTGCCATGCGCCAGGCAGTGGTCCAGTGTCGCCGCCAGGGCGGCCGGGCCGCTGAAGTCGATGACGACATCGATTGCCGGCGCGTGCGTCCAGTCGTGCGCGTAACGCAACGAGCCCGCATCACTGGCGAATACCGATTGGCCATCGTGGGCCGAACCTGGCGCCACGACCGCATGCACCAGCTCGAAACGCTTGTCCTCGCCGAGCAGGCTCAGCAACGCGCAGCCCATGCGGCCGGAGGCGCCACTGATGGCGAGGCGAACAAGTCGGGTCATCGGCACATTCCAGTCAAATCGTCGATCGGTACATGCTACCGCGTGCGCCGTCGCATCACGCGGTGACTTTCGACCAGAACTGCTTCACGCCGTCGACCCAGCCTTTCGCACGCGGCGTGTGCTTGCCGGCATCGTTGCTGTCGAAGGTGGCTTCCAATGATTCCAGCAACTCGCGCTGCTCTCTGGTCAGCCGCACCGGCGTTTCCACCACCACGCGACAGATCAGGTCGCCATGGCGACTGCTGCGCACGGACTTGACGCCACGGCCACGCAGGCGGAACTGGGTACCGGTCTGCGTTTCCGGCGGAATGCTGATCGGTACCTCGCCTTCCAGCGTCGGCACCGGCAGCTCGGCGCCAAGCGCGGCCTGCGAGAAACGGATCGGCAGTTCGCAATAAAGATCGTTGCCTTCACGCTGAAAGATCGCGTGCTCGCGCACATGCACTTCCACGTACAGGTCGCCAGCCGGCGCACCGGACGGACCGGCTTCGCCCTGCCCGGTCAGGCGGATGCGATCGCCGTTGTCGACGCCTTCGGGAATCTGCACCGACAGCGTGCGGGTCTCCTCGATCCGGCCTTCGCCATGGCATTTCTTGCACGGCTTTTCGATCGCCTGACCGGTACCGCCGCAATGCGGGCAGGCCTGCTGGATCGAGAAGATGCCGTTCTGCATGCGTACCTGGCCGTGGCCGTGGCAGGTCTTGCACTTGCTGACCTTGCCGTCTTCCGAGCCGCTGCCGTTGCAATGGTGGCAGTTGACCTGGGTCGGCACCTCGATCTGCCGGCTGACGCCGAACACGGCCTCTTCCAGATCCAGTTCCATGATGTAACGCAGATCGGAGCCGCGCCGTGCGCGTCCGCGACCGCCACCACTGCGACCGAAAATGTCCCCGAAAATATCGCCAAAAATATCGCCGACATCGCCGAAACCGGCGCCGCCGCGGCCACCCATGCCATGCTCGAACGCGGCATGGCCATGCTGGTCGTACATCGCGCGTTTCTGCGCGTCGGCCAGCACTTCATAGGCCTCCTTGGCCTCCTTGAACTTGTCCTGCGCAGCCGGATCGTCCGGGCAGCGGTCCGGGTGGTATTTCATCGCCAGCCGTCGGAACGACTTTTTCAGTTCGATGTCGCTGACGCTGCGTTCGACACCCAGCACTTCGTAGTAATCACGCTTGCTCATTCATGCATCCACACTGCTTGTCGCGCCCCTGTGCTGCCTTCAGCAAACAGCCCACGCCGGGAGGATTCCTGGCGCGGGCTGGTCAATCGGCCGTGCCGATAACGATGCCTATTATTGCTTGCCGTCTTTCACTTCGGTGAACTCGGCATCGACCACGTCATCCGGCTGAGCCGAACCGCCGCCAGGCGCGGACTGCGCATGCGCGCCGGCATCAGCCGAGCCGCCTTGCGCCGCCGCATACAGCGCCTGCGCCACTTGCTCCAGCTTCTCGACCTTGGACTCGATCGCAGCCTTGTCCTCGCTGTCCTTGACCTTTTCCAGATCGGACAACGCGCCTTCGATCGTCGAGAGCTGATCGGCCGGCACCTTGCCGCCGTGCTCCTTCAGCGCGCTGCGAGTGGCATGCACCAGCTGATCGGCCTTGTTGCGGGTGGCGACGAGCTCGTGGAACTTCTTGTCGTCTTCCTTGTTCGCCTCGGCGTCGGCCACCATCCGCGCGATCTCGTCCTCGGACAGGCCCGAGCCAGCCTTGATCTCGATCTTCTGCTCCTTGCCGGTCTTCTTGTCCTTGGCCGACACATGCAGGATGCCGTTGGCGTCGATGTCGAAGGTCACTTCGATCTGCGGCTGACCCCGCGGTGCGGCGTCGATACCGGACAGATCGAACTTGCCCAGCGACTTGTTAGCGCTGGCGCGCTCGCGCTCGCCCTGCAGCACGTGCACAGTCACCGCCGTCTGATTGTCGTCAGCGGTAGAGAACGTCTGCGCCGCCTTGGTCGGCACCGTGGTGTTCTTCTCGATCAGCTTGGTCATCACGCCACCCATCGTCTCGATGCCCAGCGACAGCGGGGTGACGTCGAGCAGCAACACATCCTTGACCGAACCACCCAGCACGCCACCCTGGATCGCCGCACCGACGGCAACGGCCTCGTCCGGGTTGACGTCCTTGCGCGGATCCTTGCCGAAGAAGTCCTTCACCGACTCCTGTACCTTCGGCATGCGGGTCTGCCCACCGACGAGGATCACGTCGTTGATGTCCGACACGCGCAGGCCAGCGTCATTCAATGCCGTGCGGCACGGATCGATGGTGCGCTTGATCAGGTCTTCCACCAGCGCCTCGAGCTTGGCGCGGGTCAGCTTGATGTTGAGATGCTTCGGGCCGGACGCATCGGCCGTCACGTACGGCAGGTTCACGTCGGTCTGGTGATTCGAGGACAGCTCGATCTTGGCGCGCTCGGCCGCATCCTTCAGGCGCTGCAAGGCAAGCGGATCCTTACGCAGGTCGATGCCCTGCTCCTTGTTGAATTCGTCGACGAGGTAGTCGATCACGCGCATGTCGAAGTCTTCGCCGCCAAGGAACGTGTCGCCATTGGTGGCCAGCACTTCGAACTGCTTCTCGCCGTCGACTTCGGCGATCTCGATGATGGACACGTCGAAGGTGCCGCCGCCGAGGTCATACACCGCGATCTTGCGGTCGCCGCCCTTCTTGTCCATGCCGTAGGCCAAAGCGGCCGCGGTCGGCTCATTGATGATGCGCTTGACGTCGAGGCCGGCGATCTTGCCCGCGTCCTTGGTCGCCTGGCGCTGACTGTCGTTGAAGTAGGCCGGTACGGTGATCACCGCCTCGGTGATCGTCTCGCCCAGATAATCCTCGGCGGTCTTCTTCATCTTCATCAGCACCTTCGCAGCGATCTCCTGCGGTGCCATCTTCCGGCCGTCGGAGGTCTGCACCCAGGCGTCGCCGTTGTCGTGGGCAATGATGCTGTAGGGCACGATGTGCAGATCTTTCTGCACTTCCGCGTCGGTGAACTTGCGACCGATCAGGCGCTTCACCGCGTAGAAGGTGTTCTTCGGGTTGGTCACGCTCTGGCGCTTGGCCGAAGCGCCCACGAGCACTTCGCCATCCTTGTTGAAGGCGACGATGGACGGCGTGGTCCGGTCACCTTCCGAGTTTTCGATGACCTTGGTCGTGCTGCCGTCCATGATGGACACGCAGGAGTTGGTGGTGCCCAGGTCGATACCGATGATCTTGCCCATGTGTATGCTCCAAATTTTCTTGCGGCCCCCGCGGCCGCGATGGTTTTCAGATGGGGGCCTGCTATGGCGATTCAATGCCGGCAAGGCCCCGGATGCTATTTCGCTGCTTTCGCCGGCGCGCCATTCAGGCAAGCGCCAGCCAGTGGATCACTCAATCCTTCGCCACCGCGACCAGCGCCGGCCGCAACAGGCGATCGTTCAACACATAGCCTTTCTGCAACACGCTGACCACGGTACCCGGTGCTTGCCCCGGCGCTTCGACCATGCTGACCGCATGATGGCGCTCCGGATCGAGCGGCTGGCCCAGCGGATCGACCTGCGCCATGCCGTGGTTCTCGGCCACCTTCAGCAGAGCCTTCAGAGTCAGACTGATGCCTTCGCGCATCGAGGCGATATCGCCACCCTCGACCGCCAAACCGCTTTCCAGACCGTCGTAGACCGGCAGCAACTCGTTCAGAAGCTTCTCGTTGGCGAAGCGGCGGGCCTGTTCCAGGTCGCGGTGCAGGCGACGACGCTGATTCTCCAGCTCGGCCTTCTCGCGCAGCACGGTTTCCAGCAACTCGGCATTGCTGGCTTCCAACTCGGCTACCCGCGCCTGCAAGCTGTCCAGCTCGGTGGTCGACGACTCATCTGGCTGGCCCCGTGGCGGCGCGTCGCCCGTCGACTGCGGATCGTTGTTCTGCATGCATCACTCCAAACGAAAGTTCATGGCCGGCGCGGATGCCGACCGTCCAGATTTGCGAGAAACCCCGCCTCCCGCAGCGGTTATAAGGCCGTGGCGGCGCGATTCAAGGCGTCGCTGAGCAATCCGGCAGTGGCCTGCACCACCGGAATCACCCGTTCATACGCCATCCGGGTCGGCCCGATCACCCCGACCGCACCCAGCACGCGCCCCTGCGCCCCGTAACTGGCGGTAACCACGCTGCAGCCGTCCAGTGCCGTGAAGCCGGATTCCTCGCCGATGAACAGGCGCACGCCCGGTGCCTTGGCGCAGACTTCCATCAGCTGCAGCAATTCACTCTTCTGCTGGAAAGCCTCGAACAATTCGCGCAGGCGCTGCAAGTCGGACAGTTCCGAATACGCCATCAGATTGGTCTGGCCGCTGACCAGCACATCGCTGCCGCCAGCCTGCGGCGCGAACGAGGCGGTGGCCAGTTCCACCGTGCTGGCCAGCAGCCGGTTGAGCTCGCTGCCGGTTTCGCGCAATTCGGCCAACAGATGCGTGCGGATGTCGTCGACCCGCAAACCGGCGAACTGGCTGTTGAGGTAATTCGCGGCCTGCTCCAGCTCGCCACTGTGCAGAGGCCTGGCCAACTGCACGATGCGGTTCTGCACCTGATTGTCGGTAAACACCAGGATCACCAGCACCCGTGCATCCGGCAGCGGCACGAAATCGATATGCCTCAGCGGGAAGTCGACCTGGCGCGGCACCGTGACCACGCCGGCAAAATGGGTCATCGCCGAGAGCAAGGTCGAGACGTTGCCGAGCAAGTCCCGTGTGGTGGTCGGTCCCGGCGGCAGCTCTCTCTGCAGGCGCGCCATCTCGGCATGCGGCAAGGGCTGCAGTTCGATCAGGCTGTCCACGAACAGGCGCAACCCGCGCGGTGTCGGCACGCGTCCCGCCGAAGTGTGCGGCGAGGCGACCAGGCCGGCGTCTTCCAGGTCCGCCATGATGTTGCGGATCGTCGCCGGACTCACGTCCAGCCCGGACGACCGCGATAGCGTACGCGAGCCGACCGGCTCCCCATCGACCAGATACTGGGCGATCAACGTGCGCAACAGCCGTCGCGCGCGTGCATCGAGATCGTGGCCATGCGGGTTGATCATGCGCTGATGTGATCCGTGGTGTAGCAATCTGTGAGACACGACAGAAATAAGGTCTGCGCGCGAAGCTTACAAGCGCAGGCGGTGTTTTGCGCCGCCGGGCTGCCGCTACAATCCATCCATTCCATCATCTGCCTGCCCATGCTCACTTCGCTCTACGTCCGTCATTTTGCCGTCGTCGAGGCTGCCGAGATCGCGTTCGGCCCCGGCCTGACCGTGGTCAGCGGAGAAACCGGTGCCGGCAAATCGCTGCTGGTCGACGCGCTGATGCTGCTAGCCGGCGCCCGTGCCGACAGCGGCATGGTACGCGCCGGCAGCGATCGCGCCGAACTGGCCGCGGAATTCGACCTGGCCGAACTGCCGGAGGCCCGCGACTGGCTGCAGCAAGAGGAGCTGGACGAGGACGGTGGCTGCCAGCTGCGACGGGTGATACGCGCCGAGGGCAGCTCCAAGGCGTGGATCAACGGTCGTCCCGCCAATGCGCGCCAGCTCGGCGAACTCGCTTCATTGCTGGTGGAGATTCACGGCCAGCACGAGCATCAGGCGCTGCTCTCGCGCTCACACCAGTTGGCCTTGCTGGATGCCTACGCCGGCCACGATGGCCTGCTTGCGCAGGTACGCGATGGGGCGTTGCAGTGGCGCGAGCTGGGTGCGCGCATGCGCAAGCTCAGCGGTGGCGAAGATCGTGATCAGCGCATCGAACTGCTGCGCCACGAACTGGGCGAATTGGAGAAATGGGCGTTGCCGGCAGCCGAACTGGACGAACTCGAGGCAAGCCACCGCCGCCTGGCCAACGCTGGCCGCCTGGCCGAGGGCAGCGCCGGTGTCGTCGAGCTGCTCGATGGCGAGAGCGAATTCGCGCTACGCCGCGCGCTCGGCCGTGCCCATGCCGAACTCGGCAAGCTCGCCGCGCTCGACGATAGACTGGCACCCCTGCTGGAACTGCTCGACAACGCCAGCATCGAACTCGGCGAAGCCGCCGATGGCCTGGGCCGTTACGCGCAGGACGTCGACCTCGACCCGGAGCGTTTCACGGAAGTCGACGGCCATCTGGCCCGTCTGCACGAGCTGTCGCGTCGACATCGCCTGCCGGTGGCCGAGCTGCACGACAAGCTCGCTGCCTTGCGCACCGAACTGAGCGAGCTCGAAGGTGCCGGCGATGCGCTGGAACAACTGGCTTCCCAACGCGAGCGGCTGCAGCACGATTACACGCTTGCGGCCGCTCAGCTGAGCCAGGCGCGCGCGACGGCGGCAACCCGCCTCAGTGAGGAAGTCAGCGTGCTGATGACCGAACTGGGTATGGCAGGTGGCCTGCTGCGCATCGAACTGGAAGCCGCCGTCGGCGAAGAGCCGGACCCGCAAGGCCAGGAACGTTGCGAGCTGCTGGTCAGCGCCAACCCCGGCCAGCCGCCGCGACCGCTGCGCAAAGTGGCATCCGGCGGCGAGCTGGCACGCATCAGCCTGGCGATCGAGGTCGCGACCTTGGGCAAGGACACGGTCGGCAGCATGATTTTCGACGAGGTCGACAGCGGCATCGGCGGTGCCGTGGCCGAAGTGGTCGGGCAGAAACTCCGTGCGCTTGGTGCCCAGCGGCAGGTGCTCTGCGTCACCCACCTGCCGCAGGTAGCCGCCCAGGGCCACGCGCACCTGCGGGTCAGCAAGCACAGCGACGGTGATTCCACCCGCACGCAAATAGAGAAGCTCGATGCCGGCGGCCGCAGAGATGAACTGGCGCGCATGCTCGGCGGCGTCGAGATCACCCGCGAAACACGTGCGCACGCCAAGCAGATGCTGGAGCGGGCACAGACTGCTTGAACACGGTTTGGGGCCGGATCAGCCGTTCGGCGGCAACAGCCCCCGTTCGGTCGCCATCCGGTACAGATCCAGTTCCGAACCCGCGCCTAGTTTTCCCATCAGGCTGGCGCGGTGGATGTAGACCGTTTTCTGACCGATCCCCAGTTCGGCCGCCACCTGTTTGGGCGCGCGGCCACCTGCCAGCAACAGAAACACCTCGCGCTCGCGCGCGGTGAGCCGGTTGATCGGATCAATCGCCGCATCGGGTCTGTCAGCCCGACGCTGACGCAGATCCGAACTCAGGAAACACTCGCCGAGCATCACCGCACGCAGGCCCGCAACGAGTTCTTCCGGTGCCACGCCCTTGGTGACATAGCCGCTGGCGCCGCGACGCAGGGCCTCGGACACATATGGTTCGCCGTCATGCATGCTCAGCACCACAATACGTGTCTGGGGGGCCACGCTGAGCAGATGCTCGATCAGCGGCAGACCGCTGCCGTCGGGCAAGGACAGGTCAAGCGCCACCAGATCCGGACGCCAGTGGCCCACCGCCTCCACCGCGTCGTCGGCGCTGCGGCATTCGGCCACGACATCAAGATCCGGCTCCATCTCGATCAGCCGCTTGAAGCCCTCACGAACGATGGCGTGGTCATCGACCAGAACAATGCTGTACATCCCGCTACTTTACACATTGAACCCGGCCATATGCGTGCCTGGCGCCAACATTCGTGCCCGCGCATCGATACGGATCGCACATGTAACATCCGCCCATGCGCCTGAAATCATTCCGTCTGCCCAACTCCGGCCCCCTGTTGGGCGCCGGCTATCTGTTGCTGTGGCTGCTGTTGTGGCCGACGGTGCAACCTTTCTGGATGTTGCCGTACGGCTTGCGCTTCGGCGCCTTGCTGCTCACGCCGATGCGCCACTGGGGTTGGCTGCTCGGCGCTGAACTGGCCGCCACCGCCAGCATAAGCGTGGCCCAGGGTATGCCCCTGGGCTGGGTCGATTTCGCCATCGATGAATTGCCCGAGCTGCTGGTGATGGCGGGCAGCCTGTGGCTGCTGCGGCGATTCAACTTGCATGTCAGCCTGCACACGCCGCAAGACGTAACCCGACTGCTGCTTTCCGTGGTGCTCGTGGTGACAGCGACTACGGCGGTGGACGCTGCCCTGCTGGCACTTATCCATCCCAATTCGCCCGAGCTGATGCTACGTGTACTCGGTGAGGAATTGCTCAGCCACTATCTGGGCATCCTGCTGATCGTGCCGCTGATGATCATGCTGCTGCGCACCCGACTCGACCAGCGCGCGCTGACCAGCCTGATCATGGATGGCCTGCTGGTGATGCTGCCCTCGATGACGATCCTGCTGGTGCTGTCCGAACAAGCCGCCCCGCAACCGCAATTCGCCCGTGTGCTGTCGCTGGCGCCCGTGCTTTTCTTCGCGTTTCGCCACGGTTGGCGAGGCGCCAGCCTGGCGATGCTCATCACCAGTCTCGGCATGACCCTGGTCGACCAGCATCTTGGCCACGCCCCATCGACCGCTGCGGCCTATCTGTTTCTGGCTGTTGCCGGCACCGGCGCCTTGATGTTGGGTTCGGCTACCGATGCCTTGCGCCGGAGCAGCGAACGGGTCGCCGAGCAGAACGTCTATCTCGGCGCGGTCAATCGTCGACTGGACCAGCTTGCGCACCAATTGCGCGATGCCGCCCGCGGCAACCTGCAGGCGGATGAAAACCAGCGCCGGCACCTGGCTGCCGAACTGCACGACGAACTGGGCCAGAACATCACTGCGATCCAGACCCATGTGAAGCTGGCCCAGGCCCGCCTGCGCCAGGCCGGCATGGAGGACATCAGCACCTCGATCAATACCATCCTCGCGCACATGCGACGTGCCCTGCACCGGCTGCTGGACGACCTGCGTCCGGCCGTGTTGGACGAGTTCGGATTGCTGCGCGCCCTCGACGAAGGCCCGATCCGTGATCTGCTGAACACCGCCGGCATGGCTTACCACACCGAACTGCATGGCGACCCACGGCTGCTGGACGACGACACACGCACCGCGATTTACCGACTGGCGCAGGAAAGCGCGACCAATGCCGTCAAGCATGCGCAAGCCAGTGAATTCAGGCTGCGGCTGCGTATCGGCGAGCGTCAAGGTATCGCGCTCGCCCTGCTCGATCTGCGCGACAACGGAACCGGCCTGCCCAGCCGACTGCCTCGTGGCGGCCGCGGCCTGCAAGGCATGCGCGACCGGGTGACCTCGCTTGGCGGCCAGTTCCGCCTGCGCCCTGAGCACGCCGGCGTGCATTTGCGGATTTTGCTGCGGAGCAACAACAATTCCGCGGATAACCGCCGACAGAACTAGGAATTTTTCCGATACCGAAAAAGTGAAGGGCTCGTTACGATCGATCCATCGATGTGGGGGAGCCGCCATCGCAAGATGGTGGATCAGAGTCGCCGTGGGGACGGAGGCTCTGAAACAACGGCAGGATGCCGTTTCGCCGCTACCTGGCGACCAGTGCAGGCTATCGCGAGTCCATCGCGACGCCGGCTGAAACAGGTAGGGGAGCAGCCGCGGGCGGACAGGAGTCCTCCTCGCGGCTTTTTTATGCCCACCATTCGGTGCGACGCGAGTCCCCGGCAACACATCGGCACTCAGCGCAGCGTTTTCTTCTCAGCTTTTGCGCGGATGGTGTTTCGGCCGCACGTACAGCACCAGGCTGTGATCCTCGATCACATAGCCGTGCCGCGCCGCGATCTCGTGCTGCAGGCGCTCGATCTCCTCGCTGACGAACTCAATCACTTTCCCGCTGTCCACATCAATCATGTGATCGTGATGTTTGCCGCGATCGAGTTCGTAGACAGCCTGGCCGCCTTCGAAATTGTGCTTGACGATGATGCCTGCCGCCTCGAACTGGGTCAGTACGCGATACACCGTCGCCAGGCCAATGTCTTCCTGGTGGGCAAGCAGTTTCTTGTAGACGTCTTCGGCGGTGAGGTGCTGCACCCCCTCCTCGTCGAAGATTTGCAGGATGCGCATGCGCGGATGGGTCACCTTGAGGCCAACCCTGCGCAGCTCTTTGGTTTCCTGTTCCATAGCACACCCTCCGCACGCGGCGTTTTCAAGCCGGTAGTGTATCATCCGACACCTTTACGATCCGGACGCAACACGCATGCAAAAGCTGATCACCCTGCTGGTTTTCGCCATGCTGGCGCTCTCCCTGGCCGGCTGCCACATCGTCTACACCCCCGACGTACAGCAAGGCAATCTGCTCGATAAGAAAGTGGTGGATCAGCTCAAGCCCGGCATGACCAAGCACCAGGTATTGGTGCTGATGGGCACGCCTTCGGTCAGCACACCGTTCGACCAGAGCCGCTGGGATTACGTGTCCACCTTTTCGCATCGTGGCAGCCCGATCAAGGTGCGTACATTCACGCTGACCTTCAACAACGACACGCTAGTGCGTACCGAAGGCGATTTCTTCGCGCAAGATGCCCAGCAGCTGGTCAAGGAGAGCAAGAAATACAACGCCGGCTACCCCGTCAACGAGACCGAGGGTGACAAGAGCAAATCTCCGAAGGACAGCAAGGACGACGGCGGCTTCGGCCAGGGTAACGACAACGGCCATTGATCACCGGTACGGGTCGGCCGGGTTAGCCGTTCCGATCTCGACTCAACGGGCGCGCCGCCGGCGCGCCTCCATCGGATCCAGCATGAGCGGCCGATAGATCTCGATTCGATCACCGTTCTGCACGATGTGGTCGGGCGCCACCTTCCGCGCGAATACGCCGAGGTGGCGCATGTCGATCGCATCAGCCGGGAGCATTCCGGTTATTTCCGAAGCATCGATCGCCTGCTTTACCGTACTGCCTTCGGCCAAATCGACCTGGCGCAGAATCTGTTTTCCGGCAGCCGCATAAACCACCTCGACCGTGATCTTCCGCTCAGCCGTAGACACGCTCGGCCTCCCGACAGAAATCGTCGACCATGCGTCCCGCCAATCCCTGGAAGCCAAGCTTCAGCGCACTACCGCCGAGCCGCCCGGCGTAGTCGAAATCCAGCTCGAACGCGACCTTGCAGCCGGCGTCACCGAGAGCGATGAAATCCCATACGCCTTCGAGGCTGCGGAATGGACCATTGACCAGACTCATCCGCAGGCGCCTGGGCGGGTCCACCGAATTGCGTGTAGTGAAACTCTGGTGGAATCCCGCAAACTTGAGATCCAGCCGTGCCACCAGCACATCACCTTGGCGCTCAAGCACCTCGGCGCCGGCACACCAGGAGAAACGCTTTGGGTATGCTTCGACTTCATTGACTAGGTCGAACATCTGCATTGGCGAATATTTCACCAGTGCACTGCGACGGATTTCGATCACGGCAACCTCTTCACATCACGCTTGATTTGGCCCGGTATGCGGCGAAATCGGCATCAGGGCAACAAGGCCCGAGTTTAACGGACATGGCCAAGGCGAAGGACAAAGACAACAAGGGCGGCGGCACCATCGCGCTCAACAAGCGCTCCCGTTTCGAGTACCACATCGACCAGCGTTTCGAGGCCGGCGTGGCCTTGCAAGGCTGGGAGCTGAAAGCGCTGCGCGCCGGCAGGATCAACTTCGGCGACAGCTACGCGGTCGTCCTGAAGAACGAGATATTCCTGATCGGCACCTCCATCCCGCCACTGATCAGCGCCTCCACCCACGTGGTCGCCGAAGATCGACGCACCCGCAAACTGCTGCTGCATCGCAAGGAAATCGATCAGCTGGTCGGTGCCGTCGAGCGCAAGGGTTACACCTTGGTGCCCACCGCAATGTACTGGAAGGGCAACAAGGTCAAGGTCGAGATCGGACTTGCCCGCGGCAAGCAGGAACATGACAAGCGCGACACCGAGAAGCAGCGCGACTGGCAGATCGAAAAACAGCGCACCATGCGGTCGCACAACCGCGGCGCCTGAATCTGCGCAGTGGCATCGCGCAACAAAAAAGCCCTTGAAGTCTTCAAGGGCTTTTTTGCTTATTGGTGGAGGTGGCGGGAGTCGAACCCGCGTCCGAAGGTGTTAAATGCCCGGATCTACATGCTTAGCCCACCGTTCGATCTCGTTCCGCGACAAGCACGATGGGCAAGGCGCACCGCGGAACCAGCCTGATTGATTTAGCCTAGAACCGCCAGGCGGCAGCGTTCGGCGATCTCATGATAATGACCCTACACCGACGAGCATGAGCACAAGTGGGTTCGGGGCTTACGCCTTAAGCGGCGAGAGCGTAGTTGTCGTCGTTGGCAACTAGAAGTTTGCTGCTGGATTAACGAGGAAAGCTGCCCCCTCGACATGCACCAAGTCATCTCACTACCCCCGTCGAAGCCAGAACACCCCCGGGGAAAACGATACGACCCGCGCAGTATATGGGGCTGCCGGCCAAAGCATCAATGGTGCTCGCTGCATTCCGGGCAAAGCGGTCGACGACAACGTCCGCAAATCAGTGCATGAAATTTCCCGCGGGCTCTTCGCCTGTCGCGAAGAAGCTTAGAGGCGCCAGGAGAATCGGCACGGCGCGGTGTCGAGCGGACCTTGCGCAAACATTGCTCACATCAGAGCGGAGTGTTGTTCACGTACTGACGCAACGTCTATACTTGCCGACTTATATCACCCTGTACCCGCCGTACTCGTGGGAATGATCTCGATGACTCGACTGCAATTGCTTGGCCTGGCCGCGGCCACAGCCCTTTTCGCCACCGCTGCGCACGCTGAAGGCGACAAGGCCGCCGGACGCGAACTGATCTACACCTGCGCCGGTTGCCATGGCGTACCCGGTTACACCAATGCCTACCCGCAATATCCGGTGCCGAAGATCGCCGGACAGAACGAGCAGTACATCGTCAATGCGCTGCATGGCTACCAGAGCGGCGAGCGCAAGCATCCGACCATGGGTGCACAGGCGCAGAGCTTGTCCGATACGGACATCCAGAACGTCGCCGCCTTTCTTTCCAGCCTCGCCAAGTAGTTGCCAAGGACTTTCCGCATGAAACGTGCGCTTACCCTGCTTTCGTTCGGCGCCATGCTGGCGTTCGCCTCCACCCAGTTGCTGGCCAGCGGCAACGCCGAGAACGGCAAGCAAAAAGCGGCTACCTGCTTTGCCTGCCACGGTGCGGACGGCAACGCGGTCGATCCGCAGTATCCGCGCCTCGCCGGCCAATACAACCTGTACCTGCAGCAAGTGCTGCACGAGTACAAGGACGGTCAGCGCGCGAACCCGATCATGAAGGGCATGGTGGCTACCCTGTCTGACCAGGATATCGAAGACGTTGCGACCTATTTTTCCAGCCTGCCGACCAAACTCGACACCTTGCAAGGTCATGTCGAGGGCGCCAGCAAGTAAATCTGTTCGTCCCGTCGCATGACATGCAAAGGCCCGCTCCGGCGGGCCTTTGTGCATCTAGCGTATTGCAGCTGCCGCGGTTGGCTTGACTCAGGCGATCGCGGACTTTCCTTCATGCTTGCTGTAATACGGCTTTTCGCCACCGGCGTGATCCGTAGCATCGCGCACCGCCGTGATTTCCGGCACACGTTCGCGCAACGTCTTTTCCACGCCCTGCTTGAGTGTCACATCGACCATGCCGCAACCATGGCATCCTCCACCAAACTGCAGCAGCACAGCGCCGTCGGCATTGACCTCCAGCAAGGTGACCCGGCCGCCATGCGAAGCCAGTTTCGGATTCACCTCCGCCTCGAGCACGTAGCGCACCCGCTCGACCAATCCCGCCTCGGTGCCCGGCACATCGCCCTTGATCTTCGGCGCGCGGATATTGAGCTGGCCGCCGGTGGCATTGGGTTCGAAATCGATGGTTGCATCATCCAGCCAGCTGGCGCTGTCACCGTCGATGTGAAAGTTGAAGCCAGCGCATTCGATCGTCCATTCCCCGCCGGCAAGATCGGCGGGTTCGCAGAACTCCAGCTCGCAGTTGGCTGCCGGCGTACCGGGCGCCGTCACCCGCAAGCGAATGCTCAATCCATCGATGCCTTGTTGTGAGAGAAGCCGCAGAAAGTGCTGCTGCGCGCGTTCGGAAATATCGATCATGACCGCTCCGGTACCGCCTACTGTGGTGCCGGCGAACTTCGCCGGTGAATCAGCACCATTTTAGTACTGTTTTGGCGTCGGTTGCGCGCTTTGACATTCGCGCAGACAACTCCGACCCTTCACATCCCAGACTTTCAGCTCGCACGGAAATCCATATGAACGCCAACGATCTGGCTGCCGAACACTGCCAACCGCGTAAAGGCAAGGAGCAGGCGCTAGACGCCACACAGGTAGCCGAACTGCTGCAGCAACTGCCGGGCTGGCGGCGGCGCGACGATGGCATGGCCATCGTCAAGGACTTCAAATTCGCCGACTTCCACCACACCCTGGGCTTCATCAACGCGGTGGGCTTCATGGCCAACCGCGAGGATCATCATCCGGATCTCGAAGCCGGCTACGGCCATTGCCAGGTGCTGTGGTCGACCCACGACGTGGGTGGCCTGTCACTGAACGACTTCATTTGTGCCGCCCAGACCGAGGCCTTGCTGGCGCGCTGATCAGAAGTCCGTGCGCGACTTTTCCTTCATCCACAACAACCGTTTTCCTTTCACCGCCAGCACGTCGAGGAAACCCTTCAAGTCATCCGGCAACGGCGCGGAAAAACTATAGGAACGCCCGTCCAGATCGAAGCTCATGTGCGAGGCATGCAGGAACAGCCGGTTCAAGCCCATGTCTCGGAATCGCTTGTTCATCTCGCGATCGCCATATTTCGGATCGCCAGCCAATGGATGGCCGATGTGCGCGGCATGAACGCGGATCTGATGGGTACGACCGGTACCCAGCGTAGCCTGCATCAGGCGGGCGCTGGGGTACTGCTCCATTTCACGGAAAAAAGTGAGTGACGGCTTGCCGTTGTCGGCTACCCGCACCATCCGTTCGCCTCCTTGCAATACGGATTTCAGCAGCGGCGCATTGACATCGAACTTGGCCTTGGACGGGTGACCGAGCATCAGGCACAGATACTGTTTGGTCACTTCTCCGGCACGAATAGCCGCCTGCAGGCCGGTCAGTCCGGCTCGCGTCCGGGCAAACACCAGCACGCCGCTGGTATCGCGATCGAGCCGGTGTACCAGTTCCAGGTGTTCCTGCGGTCGGGCCGCGCGCAGCAGCTCGATCGCGCCGTGACTGCCCCCGCTCCCGCCGTGGCTGGCCACGCCGGAGGGCTTGTCGATGACCAGAAAGTGCTTGTCTTCAAAAATGACGGCATCGGCCACCGAAGCCACCAGGCCACCGGACGGGGCGTTGCCCTCGGGCCGTTCAGCCACCCGCACGGGAGGTATGCGCAGCGTATCACCGTCTGCGAGACGGGTATCCGGCTTGGCCCGCTTGCCGTTGACGCGTACCTGGCCGGTGCGCAAAAGCCGGTAAATCATGCTCTTGGGCACACCTTTGAGCAGGGTCACCAGCGCATTGTCGATGCGCTGACCATCCCGCTCGGGGCCGATCGCGACTTGACGTACACCGTGAGGTGCGTCATGGGAAGTTGCCGTCTGCATTGAAAAAAACCTGCTGAAATAGGATACTCGGCGGGCGCTACATTCTGCCCATCGATGTCTGGATCGGGTCGAGTGCCTGCCCGTAACGTCGGCGAGGATTGCGCCGGTTGCCTTGGCGGCCGGTCGCGGCTCCCTTTCATCGTAACGGTTTGGGCTGCCGTTTGTCCGATGCCATGAGGTATCGGAGGCGGCAAGCGTAGTTGACCGAATCATCCCGACACCGGAAACGGTGCCGTTTTTTTGCCGCTTAACCGCAGCGGCGCGATCCCCGGCAGGCCGCCATTGAGGCGCCACCGCGGCACGCGACGCGCGGCCAAGCCGAGGATTACCACCATGAAACGTATGTTGATCAACGCGACTCAGCGTGAAGAGTTGCGCGTGGCCATTGTCGACGGCCAGAACCTTTACGACCTGGACATCGAAATCCCTTCGCGGGAACAGAAAAAGTCCAATATTTACAAGGGTCGAATCACCCGAGTTGAGGCTTCACTTGAAGCCTGCTTCGTCGAATACGGAGCTGAGCGCCATGGCTTCCTGCCTCTGAAGGAAATTTCCCGCGAGTACTTCACGCAGGGCCTGGACCCCCACAAGTCCAACATCCGCGAACTGATCAAGGAAGGTCAGGAAGTGGTCGTTCAGGTGGAAAAAGAGGAGCGCGGCAATAAGGGCGCTGCCCTGACCACGTTCATCAGTCTGGCCGGCCGCTACATGGTGCTGATGCCGAACAACCCGAAGGCCGGCGGTGTCTCGCGCCGGATCGAGGGCGAGGACCGGCAGGCACTGAAGGAAGCGCTGGAACACGTCACCGTGCCTGACGACGTCGGCCTGATCGTGCGCACCGCCGGTCTCGGCCGCGACGCCGAAGAGCTTCAGTGGGATCTCGATTATCTGCTGCAGCTGTGGAAGTCGATCTCCGAAGCCGCCAACAAGCAGCGAGCGCCATTCCTGATCTATCAGGAATCGAAACTGTTCATCCGTGCGCTGCGTGACTACCTGCGCAGCGATATCGGCGAGATCCTGATCGACGAGGAATCGCTGTACAACGATGCACGCGATTTCATGCAGCAGGTAATGCCGAACGCACTGCGCAAGCTCAAGTTGTACAGGGACGACACCCCGCTGTTCACCCGTTACCAGATCGAAACGCAGATCGAGAGCGCGTTCGATCGCCAGGTGCGCCTGCCCTCGGGCGGCTCGATCGTGATCGACCAGACCGAAGCGCTGACCGCGATCGACATCAACTCCTCCAAGGCCACCAAGGGCAGCGACATCGAGGAGACCGCGTTCAACACCAATTGCGAAGCCGCGGTGGAAATCGCCCGTCAGGCACGCATCCGCGACGCCGGCGGCCTGATCGTGATCGATTTCATCGACATGGACAGCCCCAAGCACCAGCGCGAAGTGGAAGATCGCCTGAAGGAAGCATTGAAGCAGGACCGCGCCCGCGTGCAGATCGGACGCATCTCGCGCTTCGGCCTGCTCGAGATGTCGCGCCAGCGTCTGCGCCCCAGTCTCGGCGAAGCGACCCAGATCGTCTGCCCGCGTTGCGAAGGCCACGGCCACATCCGCGGCGTGGAATCATTGTCGCTGTCGACTCTGCGCCTGATCGAAGAGCACGCCATGAAGGACAACACCGGCCAGGTGCTGGTGCAGGCGCCGTCCAGCGTGGTCAATTTCCTGCTCAACGAGAAGCGCGCCAGCGTGGTCGAGATCGAACTGCGCCACAAGGTGCACGTGATGATCGTCGCCGACGAGAAGCTGGAAACGCCGCATATCGAGATCCAGCGCATCCGTGAAGCGGACATGGGCGAGCACAGCAAGCCCAGCTACGAGCGGCTGACCACGGTGGAAACGGCCGAGCTGCCGAAGATGGGTCAAGCGCTTGGCAGCAGCGAGCAGCCCGCGGTGAGCGGCATCGTACCGTCCAGCCCTGCTCCCCTGCGCGAAGAAGTTGCCGCGGCGGTTGCGGTTGCTGCACCGGCTGCACGTCGTCAGCAACCGGCAGCGGCGACCACCACCCGTACCGCACCGACCGGGGGCGTCATCTCGCGCCTGCTTGGCTGGTTCCGCAGCGCCGAAGCCGCGACTCCGACACCGGCGCAGAAACGTACCAATGACAGCGACCGCGACAACAGCAACCGCAGTCGTCGTGAGGGTCGTGACGAGCGCGGCCCCCGTACCGGCGGCGGTACCTCCAACGCATCTTCGTCGCGCCAGCCGCGGCGCGAGCCGGTGCAGCAGAATCCATCGAAAGCCGGGGCGCAGCAGCAAGCCAGAAACAATCGCCAGCGCGGCAATAGCGAGGCGCAGCCGCGCCAGCAGCAGGCCCAGGCACAGACTGCAAGAGCGGAACGTCAGCCGAAGCCCGTCGCGGCAGAAAACAACCAGGCACGGACCGAGCGCAAGCCCAATCCGCCGCAGCCGAAGGCAGAACGGCAGCCGCGCCCCGTCGCCAGCGAACGTCCGCTCGCCGCACCGCTGGACGAAGCGGCCAAGGAAGCCGAGCTGCTCACACCATTGGCCGAATCGACGGCACCGGAATCCGCGGACGACGCTCTCGACGCGGATGGCAGTCAGTCGCGCCGTCGCCGCGGTCGTCGTGGTGGCCGTCGCCGCCGCCGCCATGACGAAGTCGCCCCGAGTGGTACCGTGGTCGACACCGCTCAGGCACGTGCACTCGATGATGAAGACCGTGACGAAGCCGCCGGCGCCGTTACGGCAGCCAAGCTGGCTACTGGCAGCGAACCGTTGCGCGAGCCATTGGCCATCGGCGCGGCAGCGGCGACCGTAGTCGGCGCGATGGATAACGTTACTCCGGCACCGGCTGCCGAGCTTCGCCTTCCGGTTACCCCGCAGCCTGCCGAAAAGGCCGCAGCGGCGACTTTCGCGGACAACCAGCCGAGGCCTACTGCCGTTCCGATCGCCGCTGCCGTCAGTGCTGCAGCGCCCACTGTGACGACATTCAATCTGCCCACGCTTCCGCCGATTCCCGATCAGGCGAAATCAGCAGTGGCGACCGCCGATGAGGGGCACGACATCGTCAAGATCACTGCAGTGGGAGCAACGGCCCCCACTCCGATCAGCAGCATGCCGCAGATCGTATCCGCGGCTGTCGTCAGTCACGCCGAAGCAAAAGCAGACGCTATCGCCCCTGCACCTGTGGCCGGCATGCCTGTCACAACGCCGGAAGTCGAGCCGATCAATCTGGCTGCCCCCGCTCGCAACATCGGCCAGGCATCCGATGCCCAACCAGAAGCGCGGCCGACGCAGGCAACTGCCGCCCCAGCGGCTCCAGTCATCGGGCAGCCCGGCAAATCGGCCGACATCGCGCCGCCGGCCACGCTGGTCGGCATGCCTGAAAAGCCGACCAGCACCAGCCCAATCGCCTCGCTGCCGCTGCCGAAACAAGGCGACCTGCTGGCCCAGCCAGTCCACCCGGTAGAACCGGCTGCGCCGAGTCCGGCTGTGCCGAGCCACGAAGAAAGCAAGCCGATCACGGCTTCGCCCGATGACGAGAACGGCGAACACAAGAACGGTTCCCACGATTGAGTCATCGCTTCGCTTCTCAAGCTATAAAAAAAACCGGACGCAAGTCCGGTTTTTTTTAGCCGCTACTCATCAAGCGACCGGGGATACCGTCAGTTGCCCACGTGATGGTTCGGCGTATCGATCAGCCCATGCACCGTCATCAAGTGAGCCAGGCTGAGCACATGGTCCACATGCAGCTTTTCCATCAGTCGCTGTTTGTAGGTGGATACGGTTTTCGGGCTCAGGTTGAGTTGCTCGCCGATGATCGTCAGTGGCTTGCCGCGCACCAGCATCATCGCCACCTCCAGCTCGCGACTGGACAACACGTCGAACGGCGAGGTGCTCCCGTCGAGCGTGGCCAAAGCCAGCTGCTGCGCAACCGCCGGAGCAAGGTAACGTCGGCCACCCGCCACCTGGCGCACAGCCGATATCAATTCGTCGGCGCTGCATCCCTTGGTCAGGTAGCCCAGCGCACCGGCATCAAGCAGGCGCTTGGGAAAGCGCGCATCGTCGACCACCGTCACGATGACGATATGCGTGGATAGCTTCGAGCGGCATACGCGCTCGGTAAGTTCGATACCGCTCATGCCGGGCATGTGCACATCGACCAGCGCAACGTTCGGTGCCAGTGCGCGAATCAGGCGCAGGCCTTCCTCGGCAGTGCCTGCTTCACCACTGATGTGGATATCCGGCTGCTGCTGCAAAATCATCCGAAAGCCGGTGCGAACCAGCTCGTGATCATCCACCAGGACAACATTGATCACTTCACGCCCTCCTTGGTTGGGCTTCCTGAAATTAGGCTGCGCAGCATCCTATTGCAAGCAGTTCGCGGCTCCTGTGCACCCGGCAACACGGTTCGTCGCCGTACGACCTTGTCCGCTGGGCACCTGCCATCTTGCCGCGGGCGGAAACAGTTCCCTCGAAAAACTCAAGCCGCCATCGCGCCGGCCACGCGCACACCATCATCATCCGCGTAACGCGCCAGCATGATCGTGGAACTTGGGCCCGGCATTTTCACACACACGCGGCGCCCCAACCGGTGATATTCATCGCGCGCCATTTCCTTGGCCAGGCTGATCGCTGGTCCCAATTGCAAATCACGGAACAACACGGTCTGGCAGCGACACACGTGCCAGCTGCCTGCAGTCGATTGCTTGAGCGAAATCGTCACCACGCCAACTCCTCATTCAGCGGCAAAAATCGCAACGGTCCGACGGACAAATGCCCGCCGCAAGCTCCGTCAATGAGGGGCAATGTGCCATGCGGAAGACCGCTGTTATGTCGGCCAGCGCCTACAACCCATGTGCGGGAATCACGGCGAACGCCCCGCCTCGCCGATGCGGGTTAGGGTCGGCCCTGTTGCCCCATGCATTGGGCGGACGCTTGCCCAGACACAGTCGCCGTACCCACAAAAAAACCGCCAGAAGGCGGTTTCTTTGTTTCATCGAGCCCAGTGATATTCACTGGAACCCTGTAATGGTGCCCAAGAGGGGACTCGAACCCCTACGACTTACGTCGCTACCACCTCAAGGTAGTGCGTCTACCAGTTCCGCCACCTGGGCAGGTGTGTTGCTCAGTGCTTGGCCGGCGGCTCCGTGGCTGCCGGCACCTCGCCCTGACTCTTGGTCGGGGCGGGGGTTGCCGCCGGCGGTGCAGCAGCCGGGACGGCGTTGTTGGTTGCAGCAGGGACGGCCGATGGCACTTCCGAGCCGGTCGGCGCAGCAGGTGTTGTCTTCACGGCGGCCGGCTTGTTGGCAAGTGCACCCATGACGCCCAGATCGGTGGCACTGCTGTGCGGTGCGCCGTTGCTGTGCAGGTACACGCCCATGCCGAGGCTGAGCAGGAAGAACAGCCCGGCGAGAATGCCGGTGGCACGGGTCAGGAACGTGGACGAGCCACGCGCACCGAAGACCGTGGCCGACGCGCCGCCACCGAAACCGGAGCCGGCCTCGGCGCCTGCGCCGTTCTGCAGCAGGATCAGCACGATCATCGCCGCAGCGATCAGAATGTAAAACACGCTGAAAATGACGAACATAAGATTTCTATTGAGCCTGTAGCGCCTGATGCGCCGCGGCGCAGATTCCAAGGAAATCGGATGCGGTTAAAGAAGCACCGCCGATCAGTCCACCATCCACGTCCGCCTGCGCGAATAATTCCGCGGCATTGGCCGCCTTGACGCTGCCGCCGTAAAGCAGTCGGGTCAGACGGGCAATCATAACATCTTCCTTTTCCAGTTGGCTACGAATGAAGGCGTGCGCTTGCTGCGCCTGCTCCGGGCTGGCGGTGCGGCCGGTGCCGATGGCCCAGACCGGTTCATAGGCGATCACGGCCGTATCGAAGCTGGCGATGCCGTTATGCGCCAACACAGCCTGCAGCTGGCGCGCGATGACCGCCTCGGTCTCGCCGGCTTCGCGCTGTTCCAGCGTCTCCCCTACGCACAGGATAGGTGTAAGCCCACCCGCACGTGCCGCAGCAAACTTGCGCGCAACCAGCGCGTCGCCCTCGGCGTGATACTGGCGGCGCTCGGAATGACCCACCAGCACCCATTGCGCGCCGACATCCGACAACATGGCGGCGGACACTTCGCCGGTATAGGCGCCCTGCCCTTCATGTTCGCTGAGGTCCTGCGCGCCCACGCCAAGTCCGGAACCGGCGTGCTGCCAGGCCAGCTCGGCCAGATACGGAAACGGCGGAAACACCGCCACATCAATGGAATCGGGCTTGCCGGCGACGATGTCGTTCACCAGCGCCGTGGCCATCGAACGGCTCCCATGCATCTTCCAGTTGCCGGCGACAAATTTCTTGCGCATGGTCTGCTTCCGCTGCAATCAAACCGCAAGCTTACCGAGGGGTCGGAATATCAGCAAACCCGTCGAACGACTGGCGCCTGCGTGGCCGCCGGTCAAGAATGACCCTTCGTCAACAGGAATAGCCCATGTCGCCCAGCCGCCCCCTCAGCCTGATCACAGGCGCCTCTGCCGGCATCGGTACCGCGTTTGCGCGGCAACTGGCCATGCTCGGTCACGATCTGGTACTCACCGCGAGACGGGTCGATCGACTGGAAGCCCTCGCCGCTGAGCTGCGCGAAAAACATGGCATTTCCGTCACCGTACTGCCGAACGACCTCGCCAACCCAGGCGCACCGCAAGCCCTTTGCGATGCACTGCTGCAACACGGCCTGCATGTGGACTGGCTGATCAACAACGCCGGTTACGGCGTACCCGGTTCGTTCCTGGCGAACGACTGGAAAACCCATGCGGACTTCGTGCAGGTGCTGCTGACTGCGCCCACCGAACTGGCCTGGCGGCTGCTGCCTGGCATGCGCAAACGCGGCTACGGCCGCGTCATCAATGTGGCCTCGCTGGCTGGACATGTTCCCGGCCCCGCGGGACATACCTTGTACGCAGCGTCCAAGGCGTATCTGATCAAGTTCTCGCAGTCGTTGTCGCTGGAGAATCACGAAGCTGGAGTGAACGTCTGCGCACTCTGTCCCGGTTTCACCTGGTCGGAGTTCCACGACGTCACCGGTACTCGCGACAAGATGAACAAGATGCCGGGCTTCATGTGGCTCAGTGCGGAAGAAGTAGTGCGCCAGGGCATCGATGCGGTTGAACGCGGCCAGGCCGTATACATTCCCGGCCGCGTCAATCGGGCCATCAAGATCATCGTCCAGCTGATGCCGGACCGGTTGGCGATGTGGTTGTCGGCGCGGGAATCGAAGCGCTATCGGAATGCGGATCAATAGCCTCGATCCGATAGCGCCCGGGTTCAGATCAGCTTGATCTCGCGCAGTCGCTGCAGCAGGTATTCGTGCGAGCTGATCGAGGTGTCGTAACGGCGTGGGTTGTCCGGCGTGATGCACGAGTCCAGCGGATCGAGCATCACATCCGGATTCGGGTGCAGGAAGAAGGGTACCGAGTAGCGCGGCTTGCGCGCGTTCTCGTTCTGCGGATTGACCACCCGGTGTGTGGTTGACGGATACACGTGGTTGCTCAGCCGCTGCAGCATGTCGCCGATGTTCACCACGATCGCATCGCCCTCGGTGGTGATGGGCAACCACTCGCCGTCGCTCAGCACTTCCAGCCCCTCGGCGCTGGCGCCGACCAGCAAGGTGATGAAATTGATGTCCTCGTGCGCGCCGGCGCGTACGTTCGGAACGTTATCCTGAGTAATCGGCGGGTAGTGAATCGGACGCAAGATCGAATTGCCGACGTCGGTCTTGTCCTCGAAGAAGTTTTCCGGTTGATCGATATGCAAGGCCAGTGCACGCAACACGCGCGTGCCGAGCTGATCCAGCGCTTCGTACAGACCGTAGCCGTATGGCTTGAAGCCCGGCACTTCGCTCGGCCATAGATTCGGCGGCATCACGTCGGCGAACTTCGAGTCACGCGGGATTTCCCGGCCGATATGCCAGAACTCCTTCAGGTCGGCGTACTGGCTGTCCTTGGCGGTCTCCACTTTGAACGGCGTGTACCCACGCGCACCACCGCTGCCTGCGATGTGGTACTTCATCTTGGTCTCGGTCGGCAGCGCGAAGAAGCGCCGGAACACGTCGTAGGAGCCGTCGATCAGTTCGCGCGCGATGCCATGGCCGCTGATGCAGCAGAAACCGAATTCACGGTAGGCCGCGCCAAGCTCGGCGACGAACGCGTCGCGGTCGGTGTCGTAACGACGGATGTCGAGGGTGGGAACGTTCTTCATGGCTGTAGTCCACTGGTTGGCGTGCGGTCGGTCATCCGCCACCGCAAGGGCGGGGCACGTCGGGCCTATCCATGGCGACCCAATGTCACTACAGGTTCACGAGCGTTCGGCTGCGGATTTTACAATCCCCGCAAGCTTTTCCGCCAACTGTTGCACTTCCGCCGCATCGGCGCCCTCGATAGTCACGCGCACCAGCGGCTCGGTGCCCGACGCACGCAACACCACCCGGCCGCGGCCGTGCAGGGTTTGCTCCACCTCGGCCAGCGCCGTCAGCACTTCATCGCTGGCCAGCGCCTCGCGTGCACCGATGGCGCGCACGTTCAACATCACCTGCGGCAACTTCTGCAGCCCCTGGCGGGCCGTGGCCAGATCCTGACCGGACAGTGTCAATACCTCCAGCACCGCCAGTGCGGCGACGATGCCATCGCCAGTGGTCGCCCGATCCAGGCACAGGATGTGGCCCGAGGTCTCGCCACCGAGCATGCCGCCGTGCTCTTTCAGCTGCTGCATCACGTAACGATCGCCTACGTTGGCGCGGATCAGCGGCACATCGAATTGCGCCAATGCCTGCTGCAGTCCGTAGTTGCTCATCAGCGTGCCCACCACCGGCCCCTTCAGCGCACCTCGTGCATGCAGGTGGCGCGCCAGCATGTAGAGGATGTCGTCGCCGTCGGCCAGCACGCCGTAGCGGTCGACCAGGATCACCCGGTCGCCATCGCCGTCGAAGGCAATACCCATATCGGCGCCGTGCTCCAGCACCGCCTGCTGCAGCGCCTGGGGATGGGTCGAGCCGACTCCGCGGTTGATATTGAAACCATCCGGCTTGTTGCCGATCGCCACCACCTCGGCACCCAGTTCGGCGAATACCTTGGGAGCGACCTGATAGGTTGCGCCATGCGCACAGTCCACGACGACCTTGAGGCCCCGCAGGCTGAAATCCTCTGCGACTGTGGCCTTGCAGAATTCGGCATAGCGCGCCACCGCATCATCCACGCGCACCGCCTTGCCTAGCCGTTCGGACTCCACCGTGACGAAGTCGGCTTCGAGTTCCTGCTCGATCGCGAGCTCGACCGCGTCGGACAGCTTTTCGCCGTTGGCGGAGAAGAACTTGATGCCATTGTCGTGATGCGGATTGTGCGAGGCGCTGATCACGATGCCGGCCTGCGCGCGCATTGAATGGGTCAGGAACGCCACCGCCGGCGTCGGCATCGGGCCGAGCAGCCCCACGTCGGCACCCGCCGCCACCAGGCCGGCTTCCAGCGCCGCCTCGAACATGTAACCGGAAATGCGGGTGTCCTTGCCGATCAGCACGGTGGGCCGTCCGTCGCCTTCGCGCGCCAGCACGCTGCCGGCGGCGCGACCCAGCCGCAGCATGAAGTCCGCGCTGATCGGCCACTGCCCGACCAGTCCGCGGATACCGTCCGTACCGAAATATTTGCGCTGATTCATCGTGTTTTGTCGCTCTGGAAAATTCCGGTATGCCAGCATTGAAGCCGGATGCTACGCCGTCCGCGGCAAACCGCTCAATCGTCGTCGGGCCAGCGCGGAGCGGCCGGCTTCTGCTTCTCATCGCGCCGTGGCACCAGGTCAGCCGCATGCACCGCCTGCCACACCGCCAGCGCATCCACGGTGGCAGCCACGTCGTGCACGCGCACCATACGTGCGCCCCGCTGAACGGCGATCATCGCCGCGGCGACGGAGCCGGCCGCGCGATCGATCGGTGCGGTCTTGCCGGTCAGCGTGCCGATCATCGACTTGCGCGACAACCCGGCATACACGCCACTGCCCAGATTGCTGAAGCGCTCCAACGCGCACAGCAGGGCCAGGTTGTGTTCCAGCGTCTTGCCGAAACCGAAACCGACGTCGACCAGCACCTTGCGCCGGTCGATGCCGGCCAGTTCGCAGGCGAACAGCCGATCGGTGAGAAAACGGTGCACTTCGCCGACCACATCGTCGTAATGCGGATCGGCCTGCATGCTGCGCGGCTCGCCCTGCATGTGCATCAGGCATACCGGCACACCCAGTTCGGCAACCGTCTCCATCGCACCGTCGCGGCGCAAGGCGTACACGTCGTTGACCATGCCGGCGCCGGCTGCCACCGCGGCGCGCATCACTTCCGGCTTGGAGGTATCGATCGCAATCGGCAGCGTGGTGCGCGCGATCAGCTGCTCGATCACCGGCAGCACCCGGCGCAGCTCTTCCTCGACCGGCACCCCGGCCGCACCCGGACGGGTCGATTCGCCACCGATATCGAGCATGTCGGCGCCCTCTTCCGCCATGCGCAGGCCATGCGCCACGGCCGCTTCCACGCTGGCATGCGCACCGCCATCGGAGAACGAGTCGGGCGTGACGTTGAGAATCCCGACCACCCGCGCACGATCCAGCCGCAGCGGACGCCCGGCACAATCCAGTACCGTGGCAAACAGATCGTTCGACATGCTGATTTCCTCGCTGGTGATTACCTCGCCGGTGATTGCTTCACTAGGATCTGGCAACCGGTAGTGGACTCAAGCCCCGATCTGGCCGCCCAGCTCGCCCATGAAGCGGCGGTAATGACGCAGCTCGGCGATGGAATCGCGGATGTCCGACAGCGCCGTATGTGCCGATTCCTTGCCGACACTCCTGGCGATTTCCGGCGCCCAGCGACGGGCCAGCTCCTTGATGGTGGATACGTCCAGGTTGCGGTAGTGGAAGTAGCGTTCCAGACGCGGCATCTGCCGGTGCATGAAACGCCGGTCCTGGCAGATCGAATTGCCGCACATCGGCGACTTGCCGGGCGGCACCCACTCGCGCAGAAAATCGACTGTGGCCTGCTCGGCCATCGCATGGTCGGTTTCCGAAATCAACACCTGCCGCCACAAGCCCGACTTGTGATGCTGGTTGGTATTCCAGCTGTCCATCGACTCCAGCCGGTCGATCTCGTGACGTATGGCGAATACCGGGCCATCGGCCAGCACGTTCAGTTCCTTGTCGGTGACCACCGTGGCGATCTCCAGGATCGAGTCGTTGTCGGTGTCGAGGCCGGTCATCTCCAGATCGATCCAGATCAGGTTGTCTTCGTGGGCTTGGCTCATGAGCTCTCCTTGTGGCAGGAGTTTATCAGTCTTGCCGGCCGTACTTTTGGGCATGCGATGATTCGGTCCATGCAGACCTTCTTCTGGCACGACTACGAGACCTCCGGATCCGACTCGCGGCGTGACCGGCCGCTGCAGTTCGCCGGCATCCGAACCACCCTGGAGCTGGAAATCGTCGGCGAGCCGTTGATGTTCTACGGCAAGCCGTCGCTGGAGATGCCGCCGCATCCCGATGCCTGCATGATCACCGGTATCACCCCGCAACAGGCCGAACGCGAGGGTGTCAACGAAGCCGAATTCGCTGCCCGCGTGCACGAGCAATTGGCCGCGCCGGGCACCTGCGGGGTCGGCTACAACTCGCTGCGTTTCGACGACGAATTCACCCGGCAGATGCTGTACCGCAACTTCTATGAACCGTATGGCCGCGAGTGGGAGAACGGCAATTCGCGCTGGGACCTGATCGATCTGGTGCGCCTGTGCCAGGCGTTGCGGCCGGAGGGCATCGTCTGGCCCACCCGCGAAGACGGCTCGCCCAGCTTCAAGCTGGAACATCTGGCCAGTGCCAACCAGCTCAAGCAGGAGCGGGCCCACGACGCCCTCTCCGACGTCTACGCGCTGATCGACCTTGCCCGACTGATCCGCGTGCGCCAGCCGCGGCTGTGGGACTGGTATTACGGGCTGCGACGCAAGCAGAAGGTCTTCGAGCTGCTCGACGTGGTGAACATGACACCGGTGGTACACGTGTCCTCGCGCTATCCGGCCAACCGCCATTGCCTCGCCGTCATCGCGCCGCTGGCGCCGCACCCGAGCCGTGCCGGCGAAGTGATCGTGTACGACCTGGCCACCGATCCGACCGAGTGGCTGGCGCTGGACGAGGACGAGATCGCCGACCGCATCTTCACCGCCCGCGCCGATCTACCCGAAGGCATCGAACGCATCCCGTTGCGCACCGTGCGCGCGAACCATGCGCCGGCACTGGCGCCGTTGTCGGTACTGCAAGGTGTGGATCAGCAGCGCCTGCAACTCGACCTCGATCGTTGTGTAGCGTACCGCGACGTGCTGCGGGCCGTCGACGGGCTGGCCGAAAAACTGCGGCGGGTGTTCCAGCGCGCCGCCGAACTGCCGCCGCCGGAAGATCCCGAACTGGCACTCTACGGCGGCGGTTTCCTGCCCGATGCCGACAAACGGCTGCTCGCCCAGGTTCGCGCCACGCCACCGGCGCAACTGGGCGAACGCGCGTTTCCGTTCCGCGATACACGCTATCCGGAGCTGCTGTTCCGCTACCGCGCGCGCAACTGGCCGCAGACGCTGGACGCCGAAGAACGCGTGCGCTGGGACAACTTCCGCCGGGCGCGCCTGAGCCGGCATACAGCTTTGACCGGCCTCACTCTCGACGACTACTTCACCCGTCTGCGCGAACTGCGCAACGATCCGGCAGCGCAGGACAGACTGGCCCTGCTCGATCAGTTGCAGGCCTGGGGCGAGCGGCTCGCCGCCAGCATCGACTGAACCACCCTCACTTCCAATCCATCGACCCGCCATGCCCCAGAGCTATTTCACTCCCGCCACCTTCCGCTTCCTCCGTGCGCTCGATCGCAACAACAGCCGCGACTGGTTCCATGCGCACAAGGACGATTACGAGCGCCATGTGCGCGAGCCGTTCCTGCAGCTGATCACCGACCTGCAGGCACCGCTGGCGAAGATCAGCCCGCATTACCGCGCCGACCCGCGCAAGAACGGCGGCTCGCTGTTCCGCATCTTTCGCGACACGCGCTTTTCCAACAACAAGCTGCCGTACAAACCGTGGCAGGGCTCGCGCTTTTTTCACGAACGCCGCCACGAGATTCCTGCGCCATCGTTCTACATGCACATACAGCCCGGCGACTGCTTTGCCGGCGGCGGCATGTGGCATCCCGAACCGGACGCGCTGAAGCGCATCCGCAATTTCCTCGCCGATAATCCGGCCGCCTGGAAACGCGCCACGCAAAGCAAGGCCTTCCGCGAGCACTTGACGTTCTGGGGTGAATCACTGAGCCGGCCGCCCCGCGGTTTCGACCCCGCGCACGAGCTGATCGAGGATCTCAAGCGCAAGGATTTCGCCGTGGGCGAAAACTTCGACGAAGCGCTGGCTTGCTCCGACGAACTGCTGCCGTGGACGGTGGCGACATTCAAGCGCGTCGCGCCGCTGATCGATTACCTGTGCGCGGCGCAAGAGCTGGAGTTCTAGCCGAAGATCGATGGATCTTGTAGGAGCCCGCCAGCAGGCTCCTACGGGCGCGGGCGACGAAGCAGCGCGAAAGCGACCGCCATCCCGATCAGCGCGGTAAACGCCACGTAGTGGGCCGGCGCCAGCGCGCCGTACCGTTTCACCAGCATGCCGATCAACGGCGGCGTGAGGCCGCCGAAAAAGGCATAGGCGATGTTGTACGAGAACGACAGGCCGGAGAAACGCACCGCCGGCGGAAACGCGACCACCATCAGCGCCGGCACCACGCCGACCACGCCGACCGCAAAACCCGCAAACCCATACAGCCCAATGAAATGCACTGCGCCCGCCCGTAGGTCGAAATACAGCGCATAGCTGCATGCCAGCAGGCCGAGCGCACCGAACAACAGCGCACGCGCATAGCCGATGCGATCGGCCAACCAGCCGTAAAACAGGCAGCCCAGCGCCAGCGCAAAGGAGGCCACGTTGTTGCCGAGGAAGGCGCGTGCCGGCTCGATGTGGAACACCGACTGCACCAGCGACGGAGTCATCAGGATCATCACCACGATCGCTGCAGTGAGCATCCACGTCACCAGCATCGACAACAGCACGCTTGGCAGGTGCCGTTCGAACACCTGCTGCAATGGCAACCCGCTGGCCAGCTCTCGGCGCGCATGCATCTCCTCGAATACCGGTGTCTCGCTCAGCCAGCGGCGCAGCCACACGGCGAAGAAACCGAACACGCCGCCGATCAGGAACGGCAGCCGCCAGCCGTAATCGAGCACCGCAGCCGGAGTCAGTTCGCGCTGGATCGCCGCCGCCACCAGTGAACCGATCAAGATGCCGACGGTGAGTCCCGAGGTCAGGCTGGCACAGGCAAAACCGATCCGCTGCGCCGGCACATGTTCGGCTACGAACACCCACGCGCCGGGCACCTCGCCGCCGACCGCGATGCCCTGCACTACCCGCAGCAACAGCAACAGCAGCGGCGCCAGCATGCCGATCTGCGCATGTACCGGCAGCAGGCCGATAGCCAGGGTCGGCACCGCCATCAGGAACACGCTGAGCGTAAACATCTTCTTGCGCCCCAGCATGTCGCCGTAATGCGCCATCACGATGCCGCCCAATGGACGCGCCAGATAGCCTGCCGCGAAGATGCCGAACACCTGCAGCTGGGCCAGCCATGCGGCAGTGTCGGGCGGAAAGAAGAGATGGCTCAGCGGAATCGCGAAGAACACGAACACCACGAAGTCGTAGAACTCCAGCGCCCCACCGAGCGCGGACAGGCTCAACGTGCGCAGATCGCGTCGATCGAGTGCGCGCTCGGATACGGAGGCATTCGACGGGTACGACATGGCGGCATCAGTCATCGGCAATTCCACGGACCACTCAGGCAGAGATTCGCGCAACATAGCGCATTGCCATGCGGCAGGGAGGGATCATAGGCGGCGCTCGTACCCGATGCCGGCATCGCTTATGCTGCGTGCGACCGGCAGGATGCCGGGTGAAGTCGGGCAGGCATCGCGTATCCATCGGCATGCGTGCTGTTACCCGAGAGGTTCCGGTCATGGGGGTCCGGGCTTGGGGTTCTGGGAAAAATGTCTTCGCGTGTTGTGACGAATAGCGCTCGTGCTGATACCACGCGCGCCTGCATTCAACCGACAAGGAGTTTCCTGATGAGCATGAGCAAGCGTCTTGGCGCCGAATTCTTCGGCACGTTCTGGCTGGTGTTCGGTGGTTGCGGCAGTGCCGTTCTGGCTGCCGGTTTTCCGGATCTGGGTATCGGTTTTGCCGGCGTCGCGCTGGCCTTCGGTCTTACCGTGCTGACCATGGTGTACGCGGTCGGGCATATCTCTGGCGGCCATTTCAACCCGGCAGTCACGGTAGGCCTGTACGCCGGCGGCCGCTTCCCGGCGAAAGATGTACTGCCGTACGTGGTGATTCAGGTGCTCGGCTCCATAGCGGCGGCGGCCGTGCTTTACCTGATCGCCAGCGGCAAGGCCGGCTTCGATGTCAGTGCCGGCAGTTTCGCTTCCAACGGTTATGGCGAACATTCACCCGACCACTACTCGATGCATGCGGCGATCGTGGCCGAGCTGGTGCTCACGGCGTTCTTCCTGATCGTGATCCACGGCGCCACCGACAAGCGCGCACCGGCGGGCTTTGCCGGTGTCGCGATCGGCCTGGCGTTGACGCTGATCCATCTGGTCGGCATTCCAGTCACCAACACCTCGGTCAATCCGGCACGCTCGACCGGCGTCGCATTGTTCCATGGCGGCTGGGCGATCGAGCAGCTATGGCTGTTCTGGCTGGTGCCCCTGATCGGCGGCATCATCGGCGGCCTGATCTATCGCTATCTGCTGGAAAGTCGCGACGCCTGATGTCACCTGCCCCGCCCGGTAGCGGGCGGGGTTTCGGGAAAGCTCAGTCCGCCTCGTAAAGTTCGATCGGCAAACCGTCCGGATCGGCGAAAAAGGTGAAACGCTTGCCGGTGTATTCATCTACACGTACCGGTTCGCAATTCACCCCACGCTCGCCCAGCACGGCAACCGCCGCACCCACATCGGGCACCGCAAAAGCCAGGTGTCGCAGCCCTTGCGCCTCCGGTCGCGACGGCCGCGGTGGCGGATCGGGAAACGAAAACAGCTCCAGCTGCACGCCGGAGCTGACCAGCAGATCGCATTTCCAGGAATCGCGTGCGGCGCGATAGACCTCGTGCACGATCGGCAGTCCCAGCGTTTCGCTGTAGAACGCGCGCGAACGGGGATAGTCCGAACAGATCAGCGCAACATGATGGATGGCGCCCAGCAATGGCTTGCTCATGGTCGACTCAGGCCTCGTTGAAGGGGAACGCGAGCACGTCGGCGATCGCGTCGGTGCCTGCCAGGCACATCAGCAGGCGTTCCACGCCGAGTGCCACGCCGGCGCAATCGGGCAGCGCACCGAGTACGCCAAGCAGACGCTCGTCGACCGGCACCTCGCCCAAGCCACGATGGTGACGCAAAACGTTGTCACGCTCGAAACGTCTGCGCTGCTCTGCCGCGTCGTTCAACTCGTGATAGCCGTTGGCCAGCTCGTAGCACCCCAGATACAGCTCGAAGCGTTCGGCCAGCGGCGTTTCGCCCGGACGGATCCTCGCCAATGCGCACTGCGTCGCAGGGTAATCGTGGATCAGCGTGATGCGGTCGCACGGGAACGACGGCTGCAGCTTGTGCGTGATCAACAAGTCGAGCCAGTCGTCACGCACCAGACCCTCCGGGCCGATGTTGTACTCCGCCAGCGGTGCGCGCAGTTCGTCGATCGGTGCATGCAACGGATCGATGCCCAGCTCGTCGAGAAACAACTGCCGATAACTCTCGATCAGGACCTCGGCGCGCCGCCCGACCATCGCCAGCGCCGCCTCCACCAGCTCGATGGTCTCCCCCATCAGACGGCGGTGATCCCAGCCGACCCGATACCACTCCAGCATGCTGAATTCGGGATTGTGCCGACCGCCGGCTTCGCCATTGCGGAACACCCGACCCAGCTCATAGCAGTCGCCGATCCCGGCGGCGAGCAGGCGCTTCAGCGGAAACTCCGGCGAAGTACGCAGCCAGCGTTCGCGCGCGCCGGCATCGACGTGGCCGCTGAATGCCGTACTGAAGCTCTCGATGTTCGGGTCGGTATTGCCGGCGGCGGACAGGATCGGCGTTTCCACTTCAAGCACATGGCGTTCGGCGAAGAACGTGCGGATCAGCGCGTAGAGCCGCGCGCGCAGTTGCAGCGAGGCGATCCGGGCCGTCTCCATCAACCCGCCTCGTGTTCTTTCAACAGCGCCAGCAATTGCGCTTCGTCCCACACCGGCACGCCCAGCTCCTGCGCCTTGTCGAGTTTGGAGCCGGCGGCTTCGCCGGCGACTACGAAGCTGGTCTTCTTGGATACCGAACCGGAGACCTTGGCGCCCAGCGCCTCCAGCCGCTCCTTCGCTTCATCGCGGCTGAGCGAGGTGAGCGTGCCGGTGAGCACGATGGTCTGCCCGGCCAACGGTGATTGCACCACCGCTGCCGTTGCCGGAATCGCCTCGAGCAAACGTCGCATCGACGCTTCGGCTTCACGCAATCCGGCCAACGCCTCCGGATCGGCGAGAAAGGTTTCCAGGCCGGACGCCGCTGCCTGCGGCACGCCGGCGGTGATCCAGTGCGCCGAGCCGCCCGCCAGCAGCTTGTCCAGCGTGGGGAAATGCTGTGCCAGCAGTTTGCAGCTCTTCGGACCGAGCTTGTTGATCTTCGCCATGTCCAGCAACACGCCCAGGTTCAGGCGCTCGCGCAGCAGCGGCGATGGTGCCGTCTCGTCACCGAAGACGATGCCGGCGGCGAGCAACGCGTCGACCACCTGCTGATTGCCCTCTTGGGCAAAGAAGCTGGCGATCGACGTGGCCACTTCGTCGCCGATATCCGGCAATACCCGCAGCACCGGTGCCGGTGTGCTGCGCACGAAATCGAGCGTGCCCAGCCACGCCGCCAGCGTCTTCGCCGTGCTCTCGCCGATATGCATGATGCCCAGCGCGAACAGGAAGCGCGCCAGCGTCGTGTGCTTGCTGGCTGCGATCCCATCGACCAGATTCTCCGCCCACTTGGTGGCCACCTTGCCGGCCTTCACCGTCTCCGGCGTGGTTCCATCGCGCTCGTCGAGCGCCTGCTTCATCGCCACAAAGCGTTCAACGGTAAGCCCATACAGATCGGCCGGCGTGTGCACGATGTCCAGTTCCACCAACGCTTCGGCGAAACGCTCACCGAGACCTTCGATATCCATCGCCCGGCGCGCGGCAAAATGGATCAGCGCCTCCTTGCGCTGTGCCGCGCAGATCAGGCCGCCGGAACAGCGCCAGGCCGCCGCACCCTCTTCGCGAATCAGTGCTGATCCACAGACCGGACAATGCGTCGGCATCGTCCACGGCACGGTGCCTGGCGGACGCTGATCCTCGATCACCCGCACCACTTCGGGAATCACGTCGCCGGCGCGGCGCACGATCACCGTGTCGCCCACGCGTACGTCCAGCCGTGCGACCTGATCCGCGTTGTGCAGCGTGGCATAGGTCACCGTCACACCCGCCACCTGCACCGGCTCCATCCGTGCACGCGGCGTAGCCGCTCCAGTGCGGCCGATCTGGACCTCGATGTCGAGCAGACGCGTGGCCTGCTCCTGCGCGGGGAATTTGTGTGCGATCGCCCAGCGCGGTGCACGTGAGACGAAACCCATCTCGCGCTGGCCGGCGTAGTCGTCCAGCTTGTAGACGACGCCGTCGATGTCATAGGGCAAGCTATCGCGCTTCGCGCCGATGCGCCGAAAGTACGCAATCAGGCCGTCGAAGCCGCGGGCGATATCGACTTCCGGCGACACCGGAAATCCCCACTCGCGCAATTTCTGCAGCGTGGCTGAATGTGTCGCTGGCAGCCCGCCGCCTTCGACGACGCCGATCGCGTAGGCAAAGAAGCTCAGCCGCCGTTTCGCGGTGATCGCGGGATCGAGCTGGCGCAGCGAGCCGGCCGCGCCATTGCGCGGATTCGCCAGCGGCTTCTCGCCGTGCGCACGGGCGTACTCGTTGAACGCCTCGAAATCCTTGCGCAGCATGATGACTTCGCCGCGCACTTCCAGCACGTCAGGGTAGCCCTTGCCACGGAGTTTCAAAGGGATCGCCCGCACCGTGCGCAGGTTCGCGGTCACGTCCTCGCCGGTTTCGCCATCGCCGCGGGTAGCGCCCTGCATGAAGATGCCTCGTTCGTAGCGCAGACTGATCGCCAGTCCGTCCAGCTTCGGTTCGACCGAGAATATGGGCTCGCGCCGGTCCAGTGTCTGCTCGATGCGGCGCTCGAACTCGGCCACCTCGCGGAACCGTTCGCGCTCGCTTTCGCCGTCCTGCTCGAACGCGTTGCCCAGCGACAGCATCGGCAGCTGGTGCCTCACCTCGGCAAAGCCGCCGGACGCGCGCGCGCCGACCTTGCGCGTGGGCGAGTCGGTCGAAGCCAGTGCGGGATAGTCGGTTTCCAGCGCTTCCAGTTCGCGCATCAGGCGGTCGTAGTCGGCGTCGGTGATATCCGCGTCGTCGAGCACGTGATAACGGTAGTTGGCCTGCTCGATCTGCGCCCGCAGCTCGGCGGCGCGGGCAAGGACATCGGCTGGGGCAGGACGTTCGGTCATGCGGGTCTCCTCAGGATCTCCCGCAGTTTAACGATACCGGCGAATTCCGACTGCCTGCCGCGACGCTCAGGACACCTTAGCGGTGGAGATGTCCCGCCGCTTCCGGCTGATAGGAGACTTCCAGCACTTTCAGACGGCGCTTGCGACCATCCGGCGTCGGCCAGTCGATCTGCTGACCACAGGCCAGCCCCAGCAACGCACTGCCTACCGGCGCCAGGATCGACACCGTACCCGGGGCGCCGGCCGCAGCCGGATAGACCAGGGTCAGGGTGAGTTTTTCGCCGCTGCTCTCGTCCTCGAACGTGACGGTGGAGTTCATCGTCACCGTGTTTGCCGGCATCGCCGCCGGCTCGACCACCTCGGCACGGTCTAGCTCGGCTCGCAGCGCGCCGAAATTGTCGGCTTCGGCGGCAGGCAATCGGTCCAGCAACGCTTCAATACGATCCAGGTCGATGCGGGAAACGATGATTGGTGGTTTGCTGCTCATGGCTCTTCCTGATGCTTGCTGATGCTTGCGGCTCCAGCCGCACAAAAGCATGCGCCGGGACGAAACCGCCCCGGCGCACGTGGTCGTTATTGACTGTCATGCCCATCACGCACATGACCGTCAGATGAAACAAGGCTGACTTTGCGGATGCTGTTTGCGAAAAGCAAGCTGTCGCAGCAGGTATCATGGCGGCCAATGCCTCACCAAGCCGCCGCGGACCTCCACACTGCCGCTTCCGCTGTCCCCTCGCCAGCGCCGGTGTCCGCCGGTTTGCCTGACGTTTCCACGCGCGAACGTTTCCGCGGCCTGCTGTGGCTGGTCTCCGCCGCGTTCTTCATGCAGGCGCTGGATTCCACCGTGGTCAACACCGCTGTGCCGGCGATGGCCGAAGCGCTGCTGGTGACGCCGCTGGGCATGCGCACCGCGCTGACCAGCTACGTGCTGACCCTGGCGATCCTGATCCCGGCCAGCCCATGGCTGTGCGATCGGCTAGGCACGCGGCGGGTGTTCGGCATCGCGATCGTCATATTTGGCGTGGGCTCGCTGCTGTGCGGCGTCGCGCAGACGTTGCCGCAGCTGGTCGCCGCCCGCGTGCTGCAAGGGGTCGGCGGCGCCTCGCTGATGCCGGTGGGCCGCTATGTGCTGGTGCGCAGCATCCACAAGCACGAGTTCGTACGCGCGATGAGTACGGTCGCCACGTTCGGCCTGCTCGGCTCGGTACTCGGTCCACTGCTCGGCGGCGCGCTGGTGCAGCTCACCTCGTGGCGGCTGATCTTCCTGATCAATGTGCCGGTGGCGATCGCCGGCGTATGGATGAACCAGCGCGACATGCCTGATTACCGTCTCGATCACGCCAACCGCTTCGACTTGTTCGGCTTCCTGCTGTTTGCCGCCGCTTCGGCGCTGCTGCTCACCGCATCGGAGCTGGCCGGCAGCAAGCCGGTGCCGTGGGAGCTGATCGGGTTGAGCAGCGCGAGCGCCGTGCTGCTGGGCGCGGTCTACGTGTGGCACAGCCGGCGCACTATGCATCCGGTGGCGGATCTGCGGCTGCTGCACGTGCGCAGCGTGTGGGTCTCGCTGGCCGGCGGCCTGTTCACCCGGCTCGGCATCTCCGGCATGTTCCTGTTGCTGGTGTTGTTCCTGCAGGTGGGCTGTGGCTGGTCGCCGCTGATGGCCGGCTTGATGATGGTGCCGCAGGCGCTCGGTTCGATCAGCGCCAAGTGGGTGATCCACCGCGCGCTGATCCATTTCGGCTACCGGCGGCTGCTGCTCGGGAACACATTGATGGTGGCTGTGCTGCTGGCCACGTTTGCCTTGCTCGGGCCGGGCTCGCCAGTGTGGCTGATCGCCGTGCTGACGTTCCTCTATGGCAGTTTCGCCGGGCTGCAGTACACCGCGATGAACACGCTGATCTACAGCGACCTGGACATCCAGCACGCCTCGATGGCCTCGTCGATGGCCTCGACCGCACAGTACCTCGCGATGAGCTTCGGTATCGCGCTGTCCACCTTGCTGATGGAGGCGATGCTGCAAGGGCATGCACACGACGACTATGTCGTGGCTTTCCGATGGACCGTGTTGCTGCTGGCGGCGATCACTGCCATGGCCAGCCGCGTATTCAGCCGGCTTCGGCATGATCGTCCGCTACCCGTCGGCGCCGTGACCGAGTGACACGACACTCGCTCGGCTGCCACCACGCGCTGCGACGTCCATGTAGCATGCAAGTTCCGCCGACTGCCCGGACGCACGCCGCATGCACCACGCCAGCGACATCTTGTTCACCTTGTTCATCGTGTTCGTCGCCGCCCAGATCGGTGGCGAGATCGCGCAGCGCCTGAAACTGCCCGGTGTGGTCGGCGAGATTGCGGCCGGCTGCGTGATCGGCCCTTCCCTGCTCGGCTGGATCAGCCTGGATCAGATCGCCACCGGCACTCCGCTCGACGTGCTGGCAGAGATCGGCGTGGTCCTGCTGCTGTTCGCGGTGGGTTTGGAAACGCGCCTGGAAGATCTGAAGAAAGTCGGCAAGGTGGCCTTCGTGGTCGGCGTGATCGGGGTCCTGGTGCCGTTCGGCATGGGCAGCGTGTGGGCCCATGGCAACGGCTTCAACTGGGATCGCTCGCTGTTCGTGGCCGCGGCGTTCGTGGCTACTTCGGCCGGCATCACCGCACGCGTACTGCAGGAGCTGGGCGCGCTGCAACGGATCGAGAGCAAGGTGATCCTCGGCGCCGCGGTGATCGACGACATTCTGGCCATGCTGTTGCTCGGCGTCGTGGTGTCGCTGCAGGCCGGCGGCAGCTTCAACGCCTCGCATCTGCTGCTTGTGCTGGCCAGCGCAGTCGGGTTCATCGCGGTGATCGGCTGGGGCGGCGCGCGGGTGATGCGCTGGAACTCCAATTGGCTGGAGCGGCCGCTGGGCCCGCATTCACCGTTGATGATCGTATTGGCGCTGTGCCTCGGCCTGGCTTACCTGTCCACCTTGTTCGGGCTGGCCGCGATCATCGGTGCGTTCCTGGCCGGCATGATCGCCTCGGAAACCCGCCAGCAGCATACGCTGGAACAGCAGACCAAGCCGTTGCTCGCCCTGCTCACCCCCTTCTTCTTCGTGGTGACCGGCAGCAAGATCGACCTGCACGAACTGGCCAGCGCGGACGCCTTGCTGATGCTCGCCGTGGTCACCGTGATCGCGATCATTTCCAAGTTCGTCGGCGGCTGGCTCGGCGCGCTGTCGCTGGGTCAGCGCAGCGCCACCATCATCGGTTTCGGCATGGTGCCGCGCGGTGAAGTCGGCATCGTGGTGGCCACTCTCGGCCTCGCCGCTGGCGTCTTCGATAACCGTATCTACGCCATCATCGTGGCGATGTCGCTGCTCACCGCAATGGTCACGCCCCCGGTGCTGGCATGGTTGCTGAAGCATGGCGGCGGCAGTGGCAACACGGTCGACGTGCCCGATGTGAAAGGATGAGCGGGCGGGTCAGCCGCCGTTGGTTTCGGACTGCGAATATGCTGAATGACAGCGCTGAGTAGTTTCGGGGGAACTCCGTGAAAACGAAGAAAACCGTACTCATCGTCGACGACGACGACCTGGTACTGGAATCCATCGACCTGCACTTGTCCGCCACCGGGGACTTTCAGACTATTCGGGTGCTCGGCTCGGCGGGCGCGCTCAGCCACATGCAGAATGCGCCGGTCATCGACGTCATCGTTGCCGACGTCATCCTGGCCGGCAGCATGAGCGGCATCGATATCTGTCAGAAGGCGATCGAACAGTACCCCGCCATCGCCGTGGTCGTGATCACCGCCGATCCCGAGGTTCACTGCGCCGAGATTCCCGAGCGCGGCGTGTTCCTGCGCAAGCCGTTCGGTGGGGAGCAGCTGCTGGAGGCGATTGAGGTTGCAGTGAAGCGGGTGGATGGGACAGCAGGCGCTTGATTGCGGATAAACGGCTCGCTGCACCCCGTATCGGAAAACATCTTTATATGGTCGATCACGAAAATACCGAAGATGGCGGGATCGAAAAGCCGCCGTGGGCAAATCTCAGTGCCGGCCTGATCACCGGCGCAGCCGACGACGACCCCAGCGGCATTGCCACCTACTCGCAGGTGGGCGCCGCGTTCGGCTACGGCATGCTGTGGTGCGTCCTGGTGACCATGCCGCTGATGATCGCGATCCAGGCGATCAGCGCCGGCATCGGGCGGGTCACCGGCCATGGCCTGATGGACGGCATGCGCAAGCACTATTCACACACGCTGGTCTACGTCCTGATGGGCTTGACCCTCGTCGCGAACGTCATCAACCTGGCAGCCGATATCGGCGCCATGGGCGCTGCATTGAAACTGCTGATCGGCGGCCCGGCGCTGCTGTATGCCGCGGGCTTCGCCGTGCTGTCGCTGGTGCTGCAGATCTTCATTCCGTTCACGCGCTACTCGCCCCTCCTCAAGCTGCTCACGCTGAGCCTGTTTGCCTACGTAGCCACCGTGCTAGTCATCCACGTGCCGTGGCGGGCCGTACTCTGGAGCATCGTGGTGCCACCGATCAGCTGGAACGCCAAGTACGCCGTGGGACTGGTCGCCCTGCTCGGCACCACGATCAGTCCCTATTTGTTTCTCTGGCAGGCTGCGCAGGAAGTGGAGGAGATCGGATCGAACAAGCGGCGCAGAGCATTGCGGTGGGCCCCGTTGCAGGCGCCAAGCGCGTTGCGGCGCATTGGCATCGACACCACGGTGGGCATGATCTTCTCCAACCTGATCTCGTTCTTCATCATCCTCACCACCGCCGTGGTGCTGCACGCCCACGGCAAGACCGACATCCAGTCGTCCGCCGAAGCCGCCGAAGCGCTCCGCCCGCTGGCCGGCAATCTGGCGTTCGCGCTGTTCGCGGCCGGCATCATCGGCACCGGCCTGCTGGCCGTGCCGGTGCTGGCCGGTGCCACCGCCTATGGCGCATCCGGCGCATTCGGCCAGCGCAGCGGACTGGAAAACAAGCCGCGCAAGGCCAAGTTTTTCTATGGCGTGCTGATCTTCGCCAGCCTCGCCGGCATTGCGCTGAACTTGACGCCGCTCGACCCGATCAAGGCGTTGTACTGGAGCGCGGTGGTCAACGGCGTTACCGCCGTGCCCTTGATGATCGTGATGATGCTGATGGGGTCCAGCAGGAAAGTGATGGGCAAGTTCACCATGCCGTGGCCGTTGAAGGTTTTCGGGTGGATGGCGACGGTGGCGATGGCAGCCGCAGCGATCGTGATGTTCGCTACCTGGGGAACGTGAGGTGCGCAAACGACGATGCCGCCCGAAGGCGGCATCGCTACGCAAAACGCACCGGTATCAGGCCGCGCGCGGCGCCTTTACCAGAATGCCGAGCAGATCGGCCAGTTTGTCGCGCATCTCGCGACGATCGACGATCAGGTCGATCGCGCCGTGTTCGACCAGGAATTCCGAACGCTGAAAGCCTTCCGGCAAGGTCTCGCGCACGGTCTGCTCGATCACGCGCGGGCCGGCGAATCCGATCAATGCCTTCGGCTCGCCGATGTTGATGTCGCCAAGCATCGCCAGGCTCGCGGATACGCCACCGGTGGTCGGATTGGTCAGCACGCTGATATACGGCACGCCGGCATCGCGCAGACGTGCCAGCGCCGCCGACGTCTTGGCCATCTGCATCAGCGAGAACAGCGCCTCCTGCATGCGCGCGCCGCCGGTGGCGGAGAAGCACACCAGGGCGCTCCTGTCGGCCAGCGCACGCTCGGCGGCGCGGGCGAATTTCTCGCCCACCACCGAACCCATCGAACCGCCCATGTAGGCGAATTCGAAGGCCACCGCCATCAACGGACGGCCCTTGAGCCTGCCGCTCATGGCCACCATCGCGTCCTTCTCGCCTATCTTTTTCTGGGTCGCGACGATGCGGTCGCGGTACTTCTTGGAATCGCGGAATTTCAAGGGATCGGTGGGCTCCATACTGGCCCACAGTTCCTGGCCGGACCCTTCATCGAGCAAGGCGTCCAGCCGCATGCGCGCGCTGATGTAGTGATGATGGCCGCATTTCGGACAGACCATCAGGTTGCGCTCGAGCTCCGGCCGATACAGCACGGTGCCGCAGCCGCCGCACTTTTCCCACACGCCCTCGGGTACCGAACCCTTGCCGCCGTTCGGACTCTGCGGGCGGGTGCGCGGGTTCATGATTTTCTGCAGCCAATTCATCGCATCACCCTACCATTCGTCAGCGCGCCGCCCACGGGCGGCACGTAGTCTCAAAGCGCATCGAGCGCAGTGCGGATCGGCGCGAGAAACGCGTGGACCCGCACGGCTATTTCTTCGGCCTCCGTGGCCCCGGCCAACTGCTCGACCAGCGCACTGCCGATCACTACTGCATCGGCAAAACCGGCAATTGCCTTGGCGCTCGCCGCATCGCGGATGCCGAAGCCCACCGCTACCGGCGCCTTGGCGCGGGCGCGGATATCCGCTACGCGGGCGGCGATATCGCCGGTACTCAAGTGTGCCGCACCCGTGATGCCGGCGAACGAGACATAGTACAGGAAACCCTCTGCGGAACCGCACAGCTGTGCCATACGCGCGGGTGCGGTGGTGGGCGCGGCGAGCAGGATCTGCTGCAGGCCGGCGTCACGCAGCGACTGCAGGACGGCCGACTCTTCCAGCGGACAATCGACCAGCAGCACGCCATCGACACCTGCCTGTACGGCTTCCTGTGCGAAGCGCGCATAGCCATGGATCTCTATCGGATTCAGGTAACCCATCAGCACGACCGGTGTATCCGCATCACGCTGGCGGAACGCTGCGACCCAGCCAAGCACCTCGTTCAGACCCACGCCTTTCGCGATCGCCCGCTCGCTGGCGTGCTGGATCACCGGACCATCGGCCATCGGATCGGAAAACGGCACACCCAGCTCGATCAGGTCGGCGCCCGCATCGACCAGCGCGTGCATCAGTGCGACGACATGTTGGGGCGACGGATCGCCTGCGGTGACGAAGGGAATCAGGCCGGTGCGGCCGGCGGCCTTGAGCTGTGCGAAACGGCGATCGATGCGGCTCATACCTCGACTCCTTCGCGTGCGGCGATCGTATGCACGTCCTTGTCGCCGCGGCCGGACAGATTGCACAGCACCAGGCCGTCCTTCGGATACTCGCGCGCCAGCTTGATCGCCTGCGCCACCGCATGGCTGGATTCCAGCGCCGCCAGGATGCCCTCGGTGCGCGCCAGCAGATGGAACGCCTCCAGCGCCTCGTCGTCGGTGACACCGACGTATTCGGCGCGCCCAGCGTCCTTGAGGAATGCATGCTCGGGGCCGACGCCCGGGTAATCGAGGCCGGCCGACACCGAATGCGTCTCGGTGATCTGGCCGTTGTCATCGCACAGCACATAGGTGCGGTTGCCGTGCAGCACGCCGGGCCGGCCCGCCGCCAGCGAGGCCGCGTGATGACCCGTGGCCAGGCCGAGGCCTGCTGCCTCGGCGCCGACCATGCGCACGCCGGCATCGTTCAAAAAGGCGTGGAACAATCCGATCGCATTGGAGCCGCCGCCCACGCAGGCGGTGAGCACGTCCGGCAGGCGGCCGTACTGCTCCAGCATTTGCGCGCGCGCCTCGCGCCCGACGATCGCATTGAAGTCGCGCACCATCAGCGGATACGGATGCGGCCCCGCCACCGTGCCGATGATGTAGAAGGTGTCGGTCACGTTGGTGACCCAGTCGCGCATCGCCTCGTTCAGCGCGTCCTTCAGCGTCTTCGAGCCGGACGTCACCGGCACTACCTCGGCGCCGAGCAGCTTCATGCGGTAGACGTTGATCTTCTGCCGCTCGATGTCCACCGCGCCCATGTAGACCACGCATTTCAAACCGAGCCGCGCGGCAACCGTGGCGCTGGCCACGCCGTGCTGGCCGGCACCGGTCTCGGCGATGATGCGGGTCTTGCCCATGTGCCGCGCCACCAGGGCCTGCCCCACGGTATTGTTGATCTTGTGCGCGCCGGTGTGGTTCAGATCCTCGCGCTTGAGCAGGATGCGCGCGCCGCCGACATGCCGCGACAGGCGTTCGGCGTGATAGACCGGGCTGGGCCGACCCACGTAGTGCTTCAGGTCGCGGTCTAATTCTGCAATGAACTCGGGATCATCACGCAGGCGCAGGTAGGCCGCGGTCAGCTCGGCCAGCGGCGCCATCAGCGTCTCGGCCACATACTGGCCGCCGTAGCGGCCGAAACGGCCGTGTGCGTCAGGCCAGGCATGGAAATCATCGATCGTCGGCATCGCTATCACTCGCATGGGTGGAGCCAGGGACGCTCACCCTAATGCAGCAGGGCTCGCGGCAAAAGCGATAAGATCGCCATCACCTGTCAGGAAAACTCACAGACACGATGCCCCGCGAACTGCCCTCGCTGAATGCCCTGCGTGCCTTCGAAGCCACTGCACGCCTGGAAAACATGAGCCGTGCGGCTGTCGAGCTGCATGTCACGCATGGCGCGGTGAGCCGGCAGATCCGTGCACTGGAGGCCGAGCTTGGCGTCAGCCTTTTCGGTCGGCAGGGACGCGGCCTGACCCTCACACCCGCCGGCTTGCGGCTGCGCGATGCCACCGCAGCGGCATTCGGGCAGTTGCGCGACGTATGCGGCGAACTGCGCCACGGCGCGGTGCAGGCGCCGCTGGTGCTCGGTTGTCCAGGCAGCCTGCTGGCGCGCTGGGTGATCCCTCGGCTGGATCGGCTGGCGCAAGAGCTGCCGGGGCTGGAACTGCATCTGTCGGTCAGCGCCGACACACCCGCGACCGACCTGCCCGGCATGGACGCCGCCTTGCTGCTGGCCGAGCCGCCGTGGCCGGCGGCATGGCGGGTGCACGTGCTGGCGCCGGAACGGATCGGCCCGGTGCTCAGCCCGCGCCATCCCCGCTTCGCGTCGTTGTGCAAGGCATCGGCCAGCGCCTTGCGCAAGGAAGCCTTGCTGCATACCACCTCGCGCCCCCAGGCGTGGCCGGCGTGGGCGCGCGCCGAGCGGATAGAGCTGCCCGGCCTGCACTACGGCCAAGGCTTCGAGCATCTGTACTACCTGCTGGAAGCAGCGGTGGCCGGCCTGGGCGTGGCGATCGCGCCACAGCAGCTGGTGGCCGCGGATCTGGCCGCCGGCAGGCTCGTTGCGCCTTGGGGTTTTCGCAAGACTCCCGCCGTGTGGGCACTGTGCACGCCGCTCCGCGCCAGCGACCCGCGCATCCAGGCACTGGTGCCGTGGCTGCAGGCGGAGCTTGCCGGCGCCTGATCCCCCGAGTTGCGCCGATTACAGATAACGCCGGATGGTTGCCCGCAGCTCCACCAGTTGCTCGGGTGTGAGCAAACCGAGTATGCCGCGGCGCGCGGCAGGAATATGGCTGGCGGCATCCGAGTCGTCGAACACATAGTGGTCCAGCAACCCTCTCCACGCCGCCCGTTCCGCGGGCGGGAGCGACTTGAAGGTGAGGATGCAATGCATCAGGCAGCCCAAGGCCGTTTCCGGCACATAGCCATGGGCCGGCGTGTGCTTCCACCAGTAGTTCACCAGCGCGTTGATCCGTTCGAGCGACTCGACGTGATGCCACCACATCGGCGGGATATAGATCGCATCGCCGGGTCGCAGCTCCGCGACCTGCGCTTCGGCCAGCGCCAGTTTCAGCCGCGGATAGCGCGGATCATCGGGACGGTCGAGCCGGGCGATGCTGATCGCCGCGCCGGTCGGCGCGAAGTCCAGCGGCCCGACATACAGGTTGCGTGCCTGTTCCGGCGCGAACAACGTGAAGCGCCGGCCACCGGCTACCACGCAGGCAATATTGTGGTACTCGTCGAAGTGGGCGGGCGTGGTGACCTTGTTGCCGATCCAGATGCGCGGCTGCAGGTGGCGATCGAGAAACGGCACCGCGTGATCGTCGAGAAAGCCGGGAATGCACGCCGATATCAGCGCGCTCTGCATCGCCAGCCCCGGCGCGGCTTCCTGGCGGCTGTAATGCGCGAGTCGCTGCAGGCCCTGGGTGATCGAGACGCGATGGTGTTCGTAGTTGAAGCCATCGAAATCGGCGTTGTAGCCGATGATCCCGTCCTCGCCGGGCGGCAGCAGCAAGGCATCGACCTCGCTGCCGTTGTCCAGCGCGGCCAGCCCACGGGCAAACGCCGTGTCCGACTGATCCGCCAGCTTCACCAGCGGCCAGTCCCGGCACAAACCGCGAATGACCAGCGGCCGATCGCGGCCGACGATATCGCGCAGTCCGATCGGCTGGCCGGTATCGCGATGTTCGTCGATGGCGGCAAGCACGGTGTTCATTCCACATCTGCTGCGCGCACTGCGCGGATGAATGCCGCCAGCTTGTCAGGATCCTTGATGCCCGGCGACGACTCGACGCCGCTGGCCACATCTACCGCCCACGGGCGTAGCAGGCGCACGGCCTCCGCCACGTTGCCGGAGTGCAGGCCACCGGCCAGGATCACCGGCTGGGCCAGTTCGCGCGGCAGCAGCGACCAGTCGAAGGCCTTGCCACTACCGCCGGCTTCGCCGAAGCCATGGCCGTCCAGCAACAGGGCGGCGGCTCGCGGGTATTCGCGCAGCCGCGGCAATGCGGCGGCGCCCTCGCCCATCGCGATCGCTTTCAGGAACGGGCGGCCGAATTGCGCGCACCAGCCGTCGGTTTCGCTGCCATGGAATTGCAGCAGCGAGGGTTGCACCTCATCGATCACCTGCCGTACCCGATCGGCATCGTCATCCATGAACAAGGCGACGGTGGCGACAAACGGCGGCAGCGCCGCGACGATCTCGCGCGCCCGCGCCGGCGTTGTCTGCCGTTTGCTGCGCGCGGTGAACACCAGCCCGATCGCATCGGCACCGAGCTGAGCAGCCAGCAGCGCATCCTCGACCCGGGTCATGCCGCAGCACTTGATGCGGGTCATTGGCCGGCTCCCATCAGGCAGACTTCTGCCGGAAGTCCCCAATGGCGCTCGTAGCGCGGACCGATGAAGGTCAGGCCGGAGGCCGCCGCCGTCGGGCCAGCCACCTGGCGATCGCAGCCAGCCAGCAGTTCGGCCATCCATTCGACAGGCTGTTCGCCCCGGCCGATCATCAGCAGGGAGCCGACGATATTGCGCACCATGTGATGCAGAAACGCATTCGCCTCGATGTCGACGAAAACCTGCTCGCCTTCGCGCCGCACAGTCACCGCCAGCACCGTACGCCGCGGATGCGTCGCCTGGCAGGACAGCGCGCGGAACGCGCTGAAGTCGTGCTCGCCCAGCAGCGCCTGCGCGGCGGCATGCATCCGCCCGGCATCCAGCGGCAAGCGTTCCCAGGTGACGTAGCGGGCATCCAGCGCCGCGCGCACCGGCCGATTGAGGATGTGATAACGATAGCGGCGGCTGCGCGCGGCGTAGCGTGCATGAAAACTTTCCAGCACCGGCTGTGCCCACAGAACCGCTACGCTGGTGGGCAGATTGGAACAGGCACCGAGCGTCCAGCCGCGCATGTCGCGCTGCGCCTCCGTGTCGAAATGCACCACCTGGCAACGGCCATGCACGCCGGCGTCGGTACGCCCGGCGCAACTGACCTCGACCGGATGCGCGGCGACTTTCGACAGTGCATGTTCGAGCGCGCCCTGCACGCTGGCATCCGTCTTCAGCCGCTGCCAGCCGGAGAAATCGGTGCCGTCGTATTCGATGCCAAGAGCGATACGCATGGAGTTGTGCAAGGACTTACTGGAAGAGACGGAAGATTAGCAGGCCACCATGCAATCGGGCCGGCAAGGCCGGCCCGATTGCATCGCGCGAATCGCGCCGATGGGCTCAGTGCAGATCGTCGAGCAAGCGCTTGGCCACGTCCCGCTGCATCTGGCTGCCTTCCTTCATCACTTCGCCCAGCATGGCGCGTGCGCCATCGGCATCGCCCATGTCCAGATAGGCGCGCGCCAGATCGAGCTTGGTATCGATCGGATCGTCGTTGAACTCGCTCAGATCATGGCCCGCGTCGCCGACCTGACGTGCGCTGTCCGCCTCGTTGAAATGCCAGTCCGAGGCCGCTTCGGCAGTGGTGTCTGCTGCATGCTTGCCGACCGCCACTGGCGCCGGTGCGGTGGCGTCGTCGGGGGTCGACCCGTGATCCGTGGGCGATTCGGCAGGGGCATGCTTGGTCAGATCGAAATTGAAGTTGTACTCGCTGACTTTCTTCGGTGCGCCCGGCGGCAACGGCGGCATCGACGGCACGGCTGCCGACGCCGCGTTCTTGTCCGCATAGTCGTCGATGTCGAATTCGCGGAGGGCCTCTGCATTCTCATGTACCGGCAATTCGGGGTGATGGTCGAACAGCGGGTGACCCGGTACCAGGTCCTCGCCCATGTGCACCACGTCCTGCCACTCGTCCTGTTGCGGATCGGTGATGTGGGCGTACATGGCTTCGGCCGCCGCCTCGAAATGCTCGACGTCACGCCGCGAGTAGTACAAGGTCACCAGCTCCAGATGCAGATAGATGTCATCCGGATGCTCGGCCAGTTGATCGAGCAGTTCCTCCTGATCGACGTCGTCGCTTCCGACGAGGTCCTTGCCGGCCGGTGGTGCCGAACTGAAACGATCGGCCAGCGAGGAGGAAGACGTCGACGCGGAAGCCGCCGGCTTGCGACGACCAAGCATGGCCAACAGGATCAACAGCACGATCGCGCCGCCGCCGGCAGCCCATGCCCAGGTCTGCATGTACCACGGTTGTTCGACCACCGACGCGGCGGGGCTCGGCTTGACCAAGGGCTTGTGCGCCGGCTTTACCGGTGCCGGTGCGGCCGCAGCCGCAGAACCGTTCGCCGCCGGTGCGCTCGCGGGCGAACTGGCAGCTGCGATCGGAGTGGTCGTCGCCGCGGTCGAACTCGCCGAAACAGGCGCCGAACCGGCACTGGCCGCCGTGCTGGCCGTGGCGGTTTGCAGGCGTCCCGGCGACGCTGTTGCCGCAGCGGCCTTCGCCGCGCTGGCCGCGGGCTCGGGCTTGGCCGCCGTTGCCGCCGGCATGCCGGCGGACTTGCGCGCTGCCGCCAGTTTGGCCTGCAGCTCGGCGATCTCGTTGTCCTTCAGCGACAGCAGATGCTCGTTCTTGTTGTTGATGTCCGCCAGTTCCTTCAGGCGGCTCTTCAGATCGGTGCTCTGCTGCTGCAGGCTGGCCACGCTTTCCTGGCTGCGCAGGAGATCCTGGCGAATGCTGGCGGCTGACTTGTCGTCCTTGCCACCGGCATTGCTGCCCGGGGCTCCGCTGCCAGCGCCTTCCTTTGCCGGTGTGAGCGCAAGACGGTCACCCGCGCCGCTGGACGTGCTGGTCGGCGCACTGGAGGCAGATGCGCGGGTCGCCGTATCGGCCACGACCGCAGGCTTGCCCGGCGTGCCGGCGCGCCAGTCGCTGTTCTGGCGACGCACTTCAGCCATGGCGGCCGCGATCGTCATCGCCTGCGCCTCGGAGGACGTCGGCACACGCAATACCGCGCCACTCTTCAGCGCATTGATGTTGTCGCGGTAGAACGCGTCGGGATTGGCCTGCTTCAACGCCAGCATCATCTGTTGCGCGTCGACTCCCGCTGGCGCGGTGCTGCGGGCGATCGACGACAAGGTCTGACCGCGCTCGACCGGCCCATACTGGCCGTTGGCGGCGGCTGCCGGTGCAATCTTGGGGGCAGCGGCGACAGGCGCCCGTGCGGCCTTGGGGGCCGCGGTGGCGGGTGCCTGCGCAGAACTACTGGCATGCGTTGGCCGGCTCGGCTCGGTCGCGCGCGCCGGTGCAGCCGCGACAGCTGCGGGGGCCGCTGCCGGTGCGCTGGCCGGATCAAGCAAGATGGCGAATTCGCGCACGCTCTTGCCGGCGTTGCTGTTCACCTCCAGCAACAGGTCAAGATAGGGATCGTCGACTGCCTGGCTGCTGGTGATCCGGATGACTTTGCCGCCAGCGCCGTTGGCCACGCTGAAATGCAGCGGGATCGTGGTACGGCCGCCGACAATGCCGGCCCGAGCAAATTCCTCACTCGAAGCCAACTGGACGCTGAGATTCTGCAGTTCCGCCGGGCTGCCGGGATGCAGCGGAATTTCCGCCAGCAGGGGCTGCCCCAACGCCGACTTGACCTGGATCTGGCCGAGGTCCAGCGCCATGACCTGGCTGGTACCCAAGGCCAGTGCCACCAGCATCGACAATTTCAACGAACGATTCATGCGTGTTCCCCCGAACGATCTCTGGCGCAACTCTTATGTGGTGTCGCCGCGGTGGCGGCTACTGCGGCAAACGAGGTGCCACTTTAGTTACATGCGACGCAATCAACAATAGCTGCGGCGAATACTTGCAGAGCATTGCTGCGGTGTGTTCTCACCGCAGTGGCGCGTTCTAATGCTGTGCAGCCGCCGGCCTGGCCCGCAGTTCCTGCAGTTGTTTCTGTAGCTCGGCAATCGCCTGATCCTGCTGTTGCAGGCGCTCACTGGCACGCTTGCTGTCCGATTCCCGCTTGGCGACGTCCTGCTCCAGCCGCTTCACTTCGGCCTGGTTCCGGGCCAGCCGCTGCCTGGCCTGAGGCAGCGATGTCGCCGTTTGTTCGGCCGGCGCTGGCCCTGGCTGGCCGCTGCCGGCCCAGGCTGTCGACACCAGCGCCAGGCCAAGGGCCCCCACAAATTGCATACAACGCATCTTAGAGATAGTCCTCGATCAGCAGTTCGGCGATCTGCACGGCGTTCAGCGCCGCGCCCTTGCGGATATTGTCCGAGACGATCCACAGGTCCAGCCCGCGCTCGTGCGAGATGTCCTCGCGGATACGGCCGACGAACACCGCATCGTTGCCGGCCGCCTCGCCCACCGGGGTCGGGTAGCCACCCGGCTTGCGCTCGTCCACCAGCACCACGCCCGGCGCCTGCCGCAGCAGTTCGCGGGCCTGTTCGGCGGTGATCTTGTCGCTGGTCTCGATATGCACGGCCTCGGAATGACCATAGAACACCGGCACGCGTACCGCGGTCGGGTTCACCTGGATCGACTCGTCCTCCAGGATCTTGCGGGTCTCCCACACCAGCTTCATCTCTTCCTTGGTGTAGCCGTTCGGCTGGAAGTCGTCGATCTGCGGAATCACATTGAACGCGATCTGCGCCGGGAATTTCTTGCCCGGCTCCACGCTTTGGAAGTTCAGCAGCGCTGCGGTCTGCTTGCCGAGCTCCTCCATGCCGGTGCGGCCGGCGCCGGATACCGACTGGTAGGTGGCCACGTTGATCCGCTCGATCTGCACCGCGCGATGGATCGGCGCCAGCGCCACCAGCATCTGCATGGTCGAGCAGTTCGGGTTGGCGATGATGCCGCGGTGGGTGTACTGAGCGATCGCGTGCGGATTGACCTCGCTGATCACCAGCGGGATATCGTCCTGGTAACGGAATTCCGAGGTGTTGTCGATCACCACCGCCCCAGCTGCTGCCGCCCGCGGCGCATGCTCGCGGCTGACCGAACCGCCGGCCGAGAAGAACGCGATGTCGACGCCCGTGAAATCATAGGTGTCGAGCAGCTGCACGGTGATCTCCTGCCCGCCGAACGAGACCTTGCCGCCGGCCGAACGCTCACTGGCCAGCGGCACCAGCTCGCTGACCGGGAAATCACGCTCGGCGAGGATCGCCAGCAAGGTCTCGCCGACCGCACCGGTGGCGCCGACCATGGCGACTTTGTAACTGCTCTTCTGACTCATGCAATGGGACTCTTTGGTTCAGTGGTGGGTGGCCGGGCCGGCCGAGGCCAGCACGTGGGGGTTGAGGATGGTGGGTGGCCGCCCGGCATGCGGGCCATGGCCGAACAATGCCAGCACATTATCGACTGCCAGCGCGGTCATCGCGCGGCGCGTTTCGTGGCTGGCGCTGGCGATATGCGGGCTAAGCAGCACGTTGTCCAGTTCGAGCAGGCCAGGATGCACCGCCGGCTCGCCCTCGAACACGTCCAGTGCAGCAGCCCCCAACCGCTGCTCGCGCAATGCCGCAGCCAGCGCCGCGTCATCCACGATGCCGCCGCGGGCCACGTTCACCAGCACCGCGGTCGGTTTCATCTGCGCCAGCTCGGCAGCACCGATCGCGTGGCGGGTCTGCGCCGTCAACGGCAGCACCAGCATCAGGAAATCGGACTCGTGCAGCAGTCGCTGCTTGTCGACGTAGCGCGCCTTGCAGGCACGCTCTTCTGCCTCCGGCAGCGGCGAACGGTTGTGATACAGCACCGGCATGCCGAAGCCACCGGCGCGCCGCGCGATCGCCTGGCCGATGCGGCCCATGCCGAGAATGCCCAGCGTGCGCCCGCGCACGTCCATGCCCAGCCAGCCCTTGAATTCGGTGGCGTGCCAGTGTCCGGCGCGCAGCCAGCGCTCGGCGGCGTTCATCCGTCGCGCGACGCCGAGCATCATCGCCCAGGCATAATCGGCCACGCTCTCGTTGAGCACATCGGCGGTGTTCGAGACAGCGATGCCGGCCGCGCTCAGCGCGTCCAGGTCGAGATTGTCGTAGCCCACGGCGAGATTGGCGACGATGCGCAGCCGCGTCGCATGGGCGACTTCCGCCGCGCCGATGTGGTCCTTCAGGCCCACGATCACCGCGTCCTGTCCGCTCAACCTGGCTGCCAGCTCGGTCGGGCTGAATTTCCGTTCTTCCGGTTCGGCGGTCACCTCGAAGTGAGGCTCCAGCCGGGCAACGACGTCCGGGAAAGTAGGACGGGAAATCCAGACGCGCGGCTTGCCGATCATCGGCGGGCCTCCGATTGCCATGTTCGACCGGTCACGGGATGCGCGGCGCCACCGCGCCCACGTCGCCGCACTGCGCACGGTGACGCAGCGCATGATCGATCAGCACCAGCGCCATCATCGCCTCGGCGATCGGGGTGGCGCGGATGCCGACGCAGGGATCGTGGCGTCCCTTGGTCACCACTTCGGCCGGCTCGCCGGCCAGGTTCACGCTGTGGCCGGGAATCAGAATGCTCGAGGTGGGCTTGAGCACGATCGACGCCGTCACCGGCTGACCGCTGCTGATACCGCCGAGAATGCCGCCCGCATGATTGGAAGCAAAGCCATCCATGCTCATCTCGTCGCGGTGCTCGCTACCATGCTGGGTGACCGCGGCGAAACCATCGCCGATCTCCACACCCTTGACGGCGTTGATCGACATCAGCGCGCTGGCCAGATCGCCGTCCAGCTTGCCGTAGATCGGCTCGCCCCAGCCCGGCGGCACGCCATCGGCGACCACGTTGACGCGCGCGCCCACCGAATCGCCGGACTTGCGCAGCGCGTTGATATAGCTTTCCAGCGCCGGCACCTGTGCGGTATCCGGCCAGAAGAACGGGTTCTGCTCCACCGCTTCCCAGTCGAACGCATCCGGCGCGATCTCGCCGATCTGCGCGAGATAGCCGCGCACCCGTACGCCGTAGCGTTCGGCCAGCCACTTCTTGGCGATCACTGCAGCCGCCACCCGCATGGTGGTCTCGCGCGCCGACGAACGTCCGCCGCCGCGCGGATCGCGGATGCCGTATTTCTGCCAATAGGTGTAGTCGGCATGACCGGGCCGGAAGGTCTGCACGATGCCGCCGTAATCCTTGCTGCGCTGATCGGTATTGCGGATCAGCAACGCGATCGGCGTGCCGGTGGTCCTGCCTTCGTAGACGCCGGAGAGCATCTCGACGTCGTCGGCTTCGTGCCGCTGCGAGGTATAGCGACTGCGGCCCGTGGCGCGGCGTTCGAGGTCGCCCTTGAACTCTTCCGGGCTGATCGGCAACCCCGGCGGGCATCCGTCGATCACGCAGCCGATCGCCGGTCCATGGCTTTCGCCGAAGGTGGTGACAGTGAAAAGTTTGCCGAAGGAATTGCTGGACACGAGGTTTGGACGTCCGAAGGAAACCGCTACAGCTTAGCGCGACGGCGCCTTGTCAGTCAGCGGTCCGGCTGCGCGGCATGCCATTCGCTGGCCAGCAGCGCGAACACCACGTCGTCGACCCATTCGCCATGCAGCCACAGGCTTTCACGGTGATGCGCCTCCTGCCGCATGCCCAGCGCACGCAACATCGCCATGCTGACGAGGTTGCGCGGATCGACCGAGGCGTGGATGCGATGCCGGCCCAGCTGACCGAACACCCATCCAAACAGCGCGCGTACGGCCTCGCACGCATAGCCATTGCCCTGATGGGCCGGGGCGATGCTGACTCCGAATTCGACCGAACCCTGGGCGTCCAGTGGAAGATGCACGCCGAGGTCGCCGACCAACGTTCCGTCCTCGCGCAAACGGATCGCGCGCTGAAACCAGCTATCGGCTGCATCTAGAGACGCATTGGCCTGGCGCTCGATGAAATCCGCAGCCTCGGCCACGCTGGCCGGGCGCCAGCTCTGGAAACGGGATACATCCGGGTCGGCGCGATAGCCGAACAGCGCCGCGGCATCGGCTGGGCGCAGTGCATCGAGCCGCAGTCGCGGTGTGCCCCATTCCATCGGAAAGATTCCGTCAGGCGGCGCGGCGTGCCGCGGCAGCCGCATGGATCACTGCGGCATGCTCGACCAGATCGCGCCGCTCCAGCGCGAATATGCCCATCTGGCCGACCTTGAACTCGATCCATATGAAAGGCACCTGCGGCAGCAATGCGGCCAGGGCATGCTCGCTCTCTCCCACCTCGACGATCAGCAGACCGTCATCGGTGAGATGGTCGGCGGCCTCGTCCAGCATGCGCAGGCACAGGTCCAGGCCATCGACACCGGAGGTGAGGCCCAGCTTGGGTTCGTGCGTGTACTCGCCGGGCAACGCGGTGTACTCGTCCTCGGTGACATACGGCGGGTTGGAAACGATCAGGTCGTAGCGACGATTCTTCACTCCGGCGAACAAGTCGGACTGGATCGCCTCGACCCGGCCTTCGACGTGCTGGAACACGATGTTCTCGCGCGCCAGCGACAACGCCTCTTCGCTGATGTCGACAATATCGACCTGCCATTCCGGGTTGTATTCGGCCATCGCGATGCCGATGCAGCCCGAACCGGTGCACAGGTCCAGCGCGCGCTCGATATGGCGCTCGTCCAGCCATGGCGCGAAGCCCGACTCGATCAGCTCGGCGATCGGCGAACGCGGCACCAGCGCGCGGCGATCGCTCTTGAACTTCAGTCCGGCGAACCAGGTTTCGCCCACCAGATAGGCCACCGGCAGGCGTTCGCTGACGCGGCGTTCGATCAGCGCCAGTACGTTCTCGCGCTCGGCCGCGGTGAGCTTGCCCGCGCCGTACGCCGGCGGAATATCGGGCGGCAGATGCAGGCTGGCCAACACCAGGTGGGTCGCTTCGTCGATCGGGTTGTCGTGACTGTGACCGAAGGTGAGCCCGGCGGCCGAGAAGCGACTGGCGCCGTAGCGGATGAAGTCGATGATGGAGGCGAGTTCGGCGGTCACGGTGATCCAGGTGCAACGGAATGGCCGGCCATTATACGGCCTGCCATCAGCCTCACCCCGTATACTGGGCGGATGACTTTCAACGTATTCCTGCAATACATCCTGCCGCACCGCGCATTGTCGCGCGTGGTCTACTGGGCCACGCGCTGGACCTTCGCGCCGTGGAAGAACTGGCTGATCGGCACCATCGTGCGCAATTACCAGGTGAACATGGCCGAGGCTGCGCAGCCCGATGCGCTGGCCTACCAGCACTTCAATGCGTTCTTCACGCGCAAGCTGCGCCCCGACGCACGCCGTGCCGATGCCGATCCGGCCGCCCTGCTCTCGCCCGCCGATGGCCGCATCAGCCAGTCCGGCGCGATCGTCGACGGCCGCATCTTCCAGGCCAAGGGCCAGGAGTACACCGCCGCCGAACTGCTCGGTGGCGATGAGGCGGCTGCCGCACCGTACCGCAACGGCCGCTTTGTCACTGTCTACTTGTCGCCGCGCGACTACCACCGTGTGCACATGCCGCTGAAAGGCACGCTGAAGGAAACCGTGCATGTGCCCGGCCGCATCTTCAGCGTCGCGCCGTTCGCGGTAGCGGCGATTCCGCGCCTGTTCGCGCGCAACGAAAGGCTGGTCTGCCACTTCGAGGGCGAGCACGGTCCGTTCGTGGTGGTGATGGTTGGTGCGATCCTGGTCTCCTCGGTGGCCACGGTGTGGGATGGGTTGGTGATCCCGCCGTATGCCTCGTCGATCCGGCGCAAATCGTTTGCCGGCCAGCACATCACGCTGGAGCGCTTCGCCGAGATGGCGCGCTTCAACATGGGCTCCACCGTGATCGTGCTGCTGCCCGAGGGCAGCGCGACGCTGGACGCCTTGCAGCCGCAACAGGCCGTGCTGGTGGGGCAGCGCCTCGGGCACCGCTGAAACCACGCCACGCACTCCAGTCCGCCGGATAACTGACGCCATGCGTCATTTTGTGACGCTTTAGGCGCAATTGCCGGCGCCTCTTCGCTACGCTCGCCTCTTCGCCGCGCTTCAGCAGGGCGGCCGCATTCCAGCGTCAAGGGGACCCCATGCAGATACTCACTCCGTTCTTCGTGATGATGCGCGCGCGCCAGCTTGGCCGCCAATTCCGCGATATCGAGCGCAGCGTCCGGGCCTTGCCCAAGCGCAACCGCGAACGGTTGAGCGCGCTTACCCTGCGCGAAATCGGCCAGGCTTCGCGCAGCGACTTTCCGCATCTTTACGGCACGGCGCCAGAAGCGCGCTACCTGCCCTGGGGCCAGGGAACCGATGCCGGTTACGAACGCGCCAGCTCGACCAACGTCGAAGTGGCGTTGCGCGGCATCGCGCTATGGCTCGCCGTGGCCTACCACGAAACCAAGAACTCGCCGCATAGCAGCCTGCAGCCGCAGCATCGGCAGCTGATGCAGCTGCTGCGTGAATTAAAGGAAGTCCACAGCAGCAGCAAGCCCGTCGACAACAACTGGATGCAGGAAAGCGCGGTCGCCTGACGCGAGGCAATCGCGCGCTCGATTCAGCGACAGACGGGCAACTTCAGCGTCTTTCCGATAGCGAGATGATGGTGCTTGAGCCCGTTCATCTCGCTCACTTCCTGCACACTCGAGCAATGCAAGTCGCGCACGATGCTGATCAGCGTGTCGCCCCGGCGAACCCTGTAATGGCTGGTTCCCCGCACCACGGGCGCGTTCGCTGCCGGAGCCTCCACCACGGGCGGCACGACCGGTACCACGGCATGATGCAGATCGCCGGCAAGAATCGGCCATGGGCCATCGACACAGCGCGCCGCGTATGCCTGCTCCAAGGGCTTGGGCAACTGCAATGAGGTACCTGCCGGCTGGGTCACCTGCGGGTCCAGCCTGGGATTGAGGTTGCGCAAAGTGCGGAACCAGCCCTCGTTCATGCCACCGGCCGAGCCCAGGCATACCGTCAATTCGGACAGCGAGGCGGGCCGCTTCAGGATGACCGTACCGGGAGCGCCATCGATCTTCGGGAAGCGCAGGTTGTAGCTGTCCGGATGCAGGAACAGCCACGCCGCGGCGAGCACGGACGGCACGTAGTCGCGGGTTTCCTGCGACAACTGATTGTAGAGGCGCGGGTCGTAGAAGCTCACCGAGGTGTCGTCGCCCACGGCGCGCCGCATGCGCCCCTCACCGCCGTTGTAGGCGCCGATGGTGAGCTCGAGATTGTTGTTGAAGATCCGCAGCTGCTCGTTGATGTATTCGGCATTCGCCCGCGCCGACGCCGCCGGATCGAAGCGCATGTCGAAACCGCTGTCGGTACCCAGGCCAAAGCGCATGCCGGTGGCGTACATGAACTGCAGCGGCCCAGCCGCGCCCGAACGCGAGACGGCATGTACCTTGCCGCCGGACTCCTTCGCCATGATGCCGAACAGCAAGGCTTCGGGCAGGTCCGCCTTTTCGTATTGCGGCCACATCTGGTAGCGCAGGTATTGGTAGTTGATCCATGCGTCCATCAACTGCGGGCGCCACTGGGTCAGCCACATCTCCAGCGCTGCCTTCACCGGTCCGTTCATCGCGATCAGTTCGGACAACTTCTGTCCATGCAGCAAGGTCACGCTGCGCTGCGCCTGCGGCAAGCTGGCCACGCCGGCTTTGCCAGCCGCCAACGCCGCCTGCGACGGCGCGACGTCGCTGTCCAGATCCTGATCGCCGCTGAAATCGCCGTCCTTCAGCCGCAACAGGCGGTCGAACACCGAGAAGAATCGCTGCGGATCGCAGCCAGCCGTAATGCCGCAACGCGCCGACGCCTCCTTCAAGCGGTCAAGCGACTGCGTCAACGTCAGCTGCGAAGCCTCTTGATTGCCTTCGCGCGACTGCTGCAACGCGGTCTCGTAACCCTTGCTGGCCTGATCGAGCTGACCGTAGAGCTCATTGACCTGGACCGACGGCTTGCTGCCGCCGGTACTGGCGCAGCCCCCGAGCAGGCCGAACGCCACGGCAAGTGCGGCCAGACGCATGGAACTGGAGACGGAACACGACGACATCAGAAACTTCACCCGTGGAAAGCGCCCACCATAGCTGGCGTTGCGTTCCGACTCAACGCAGCCACACGGCCACGCGACAGCATCACCGTGTTGGCTACAATCGTGCGATCACCCATGGACGCAACCTCATGACGGACATCTTGATCGGCCGCAACGACAGCGCCAGCGTCAGCCTCGACCCTCGTTACGGCAATCGCCATGGCATGATCGCCGGCGCCACCGGTACCGGCAAATCCGTCTCGCTGATGGTGCTGGCGGAAGGTTTCTCCCGGCTTGGCGTGCCGTGCTTCCTGGCCGATGCGAAAGGCGATCTGGCCGGCCTGTCGATGGCTGCCGCCGACGCCGGCGACAAACTCAAGGCGCGGCTGGACAAGCTCAAGCTGACCGACTGGAAGCCGCTGGCCAACCCGGTGGTGTTCTGGGACATCTACGGCAAGCTCGGCCATCCGGTGCGCGCCACCATCAGCGAGATGGGACCGACCCTGCTCGGCCGCGTGCTGGATTTGAACGATACTCAGGCAGGTGTGCTCGAGGTGATCTTCAAGGCCGCCGACGACCAGGGCTGGCTGTTGCTGGATCTGGCGGACCTGCGCGCCCTGCTCACCTACGCCGCCGACAATGCCAAGGACATCTCGACCCGCTATGGCCTGATCGGCACGCAGAGCATCGCAGCGATCCAGCGGGCGATCCTGAAACTCGAAAGCGACGGCGCCGACCAGTTCTTCGGCGAGCCGGCACTGGAGCTGTCCGACCTGATGCGCCAGGACATGAGCGGGCGCGGCATCATCAACGTGCTGGCTGCCGACCAGCTGATCCTGAAGCCGCGGCTGTATTCCACGTTCCTGCTGTGGCTGCTGTCCGAGCTGTTCGAGCAATTGCCGGAAGTGGGCGATCTGGAGCAGCCGAAAATGGTGTTCTTCTTCGACGAGGCGCACCTGCTGTTCGACGATGCTTCGCCGGCGCTGCAGCAACGGGTCGAACAGGTGGTGCGGCTGATCCGCTCCAAGGGCGTCGGCGTGTATTTCTGCTCGCAGAATCCGGACGACGTGCCTGGCGTGATCCTGGGCCAGCTCGGCAACCGCATCCAGCATGCCTTGCGCGCCTTCACTCCACGGGACCAGAAAGCGGTCAGGGCCGCCGCGGAAACCTTTGTCGCCAACCCGAAGCTCGATGTCGCCGAAGCGATCACCAAGCTTGCCGTCGGCGAGGCACTGGCCTCGACGCTGGCCAACGGCGGCGTGCCCACGCCAGTCGAACAAGTGCTGGTGACCACGCCGTGCTGCCGCATCGGCGCGATCACCGACGCCGAGCGCGCCATCGTTCGCCAGCGCTCGCCGATCGGCACGAAATACGACACCACCATCAATCGCGAATCCGCTGCCGAGATGCTGGCCAGGCGCGCGAGCGAGAAGGCTGCCGATCCCGACACGATAGCTTCCGGCACACCTGGCAAACCTGCCGGCGACGATCCCGCGGCTGGTTCGTCGTGGGGCGGCGTCGTGCGCGATGCGTTATTCGGCACCAAACGCCGTCAGGGCATGATCGAGACCATGGGCAAACAGATGGTGCGCACCGCCGGCAGCCAGCTCGGCCGGCAGATCCTGCGCGGCGTGCTCGGCGGCATCTTCGGCGGCAAGCGTTGAGCGCGCGATAGCATGCCACGCGTCGAAACCGTTGCCCCCGACGCCCCGCTCGGAGAACGCCTGCAGGCAGGCTTCGTCTACCCGCTGCGTGGCGCGGCGCTGCCCACTTGTGTGGTCATGGCGCTGCTGCACTATGTCGGCTTGTTGCCGTCGTACATCGGTGCGATAGGTAGCGCGCTGGTGTGGGCCGCAACCTGGCGTTATGCCGCCGACTGCCTGCTGCATACCGCGAACGGCTATGCCGATCCGCCCGATGTCGGCAGCGATGGCAACGATTCCAGCGGCTGGGGACTGACCGCGATTCATCTGCTGGTCGTCGCTGTCTGCGTGATCGCCATCGTGTTCTTCCCGCATCTGCTGTTGCCCGTGTTGATCGTGTCCGCGCTGGCGCTGCCGGCGATCGATATGTCGCTGGCGTTCGACGGCAATCTGGCGCTGGCGCTCAACCCGTTGAACTGGGGCCGCGTCATCGGCAGCTTCGGTGCGGCCTACCTGATACCCGTGGCGATCAACCTGCTGCTCGGTGTGCTGATCGTTCTCGCTTCGATCGGCACGGCACTGCTGCCACGGCTGCTGGCGTTGCCGCTGTTTGCCTTCGCTTATACCTATCTCATCGTGCTCGCGTTTCACCTGATGGGCGTGCTGATCCACCAGCGCCACGAACGCTTTGGACTGGAGCCTGAAGCGCCGAAGCTGGCCAGGGCCGGCGGACAGGACGCCGACGAAATATTGCTGGCGGAGGTCGATGCACTCGCCCCTGCCGATCCAGCCGCCGCCACTGCGCTGCTGGTCGCCCGGATGCGGGATCGGGTTGCGCCAGCATCGCTGCACCTGGCTTATCGTCGGTTGCTGCAGCAGCAGAACCTGCGCGATGGGCTGCTGGTACACGGTCAAATCTGGATCGCCGCGCTGATGGCGCAAGGCGAATCGCGTCGGGCGCTGGGCCTGCTGCAGGAATGTTGCGGTATCGATGCCGGTTTCGTCCCCGACGATCCGCGAACCTGCGGCGAGCTGGCCGATCTGGCCGCGCGGCTGGGCATGAAGCGGATCGCGCTGCACCTGTGCAACGGATTTCTCGCGCACTGGCCGCGCGATCCGCAGGCGCCGCATTACGGCTTGCTGGCCGCTCGCCAGCTCGCCGAACATGCCGACCAGCATGCCGAAGCGACGGCGCTGCTGGATCGGCTCGCAACAGCGTGGCCCGAGCATCCCCTGCGCGCCGAGATCGATGCGCAACGACAACAATTGGTCGGCCCCGCATGAGCCGCTGGCGCCCACCTTCACCCGGCTCGACCGCGATCATCACCCGCGAGGGTTTCGAGCGGCTCAAGGCCGAACTCGACCACCTGTGGCATGTCTTGCGCCCGGAAGTGGTGAAGGCGCTCGCGGCCGCCGCGGCCGAAGGCGATCGCTCGGAAAACGCCGAATACATCTATCGCAAGAAACAATTGGGTGAGATCGATCGCCGCGCCCGCTATCTGAGCAAGCGGATTCCCTCGCTCAAGGTGGCTGAAGGTGCTCCGAGCGATCGCGGCATGGTGTTCTTCGGAGCCCGCATCGAGCTGGAGAACGCCGACACTGGGGAGATCCTCCGTTACCGCATCGTCGGTCCCGACGAAACCGACGCCAGGCTGGGCTGGATCAGCATCGATTCACCGCTGGCCCGCGCCGTCTTGAAGAAGCGCGTCGATGACGAGTTTCTCGCCGAACTGCCGGGCGGCCCCGCGGAGTTTGCGTTGCTGGCAGTGGATTACGATTAGGGGAAGCCTGATTTTCCCGTCATCCCGGAATCGCGAAGCGATATCCGGGACCCGGTGCTTTTGCGCATCATTGCGCGACGCGAAAGACACGGGATGACCAGCCCTTCGGCTGTTGAGAGCCCCCGCTCTTGCGGGAATGACGAAAACCGAGGTCGATCAGACCATCCCTAGTGCGACGCCAGCGGCTGCGACGCGCGCTGATAATCTTTTTCGATCTGCGTCAGCTTCGCCTGCTGCGCCTGCTGGCTGACCCACTGGCCGTGCTCGGCCTGTTGCCGCAACAGCGTGTACTGCATGTCGACGAACGGTTGCAGCACGTGGTTGTTCTCGGACGCGAACCCGCCGAGATCGGGAATGCGCGCCAGATTGGCGCGCTCGTGCGCGCCGGCTTCGCCGCTGCCCTTGCCATAGCCGAGAAGGAAGTCGGTCAACTGCCGGCGCAGCGATTCGGGCAACCCCTCGCGCAGCACCAGCACGCCGGACGGAATCAGCGACGAGCGCCAGATCACCTTGAGCTGGGCGGCCTCCTGCGGAAAGTTGCGCCGGAACAAGTCCATGTCCGGATTGTTGCTGCTGGCCACATCCACTTCGCGATTGACCACGGCCAGCAGGTTGCTCTGGTGATCACCGACCCGCACGCTGGCAAAGAATGTGTCGGAGTTGAGGCCGTGCGGCGCAAACACGTAAGCCTCCGGCGAGGTGTAGCCGGTCACCGACAGATGCTCGCTGCGGGCATAACGCCAGCTGCCGGGCTTGGCCAACATATCCTCGAGACTGCGGATACCGCCGTCTGCGCGCACTACTAGCATCGCGACATTGCCCTTGGCGCCGTCGCTGCGCACGAACTGGGCGAATACCTGCATGTGCTGATGTGTCACTGCCTCGACGGCCAGCTTGCCGGAGAGAAACGCGATATCTACCTGCTGCGCACCAATCGCGTCGGAGAGCCCGGCGTAACTGCCCACCGACACCGTGGTCACCGGACGGTCCAGCCGCTTGTGCAGATCATCGAGCAGCGGTCGCCACTGTTCCAGCGACTCGGCGGCACTGCCGATGGGGAGGATGCCGAAACGGATCGGCACCGCGCTCACATCGGTTGCCGTCGCATGGCCTGCGCCCAGCAGCAAACCCAGCATCAGCAACCGCGCGACGATGCGCGTCGGAAAACCGTTGCCCAACCCGGAGCGCCGCCAAGATATTGCGATGTTCAATGCCTCTGCCCCTGACCTGCCCCCATCCCTTGTATATAGCCGTGAACACGGATCGGGGCAAGCCGCGACCCCGCGTTCAGCCGGGCTGCGGGAAAACGGGCGGATATTCGCGACCTGCGCGGCGCGGCTGGTAGCAGACCGTGCTGCGATGAAACGCCTCTTCCGCATTGTCGGCGTGCCAGCCCGGAATCCCCGACAGCGGCAATGGCCGCAATTCCTGCGGATCGTGCAGCAAGCGGCCCGACAGCATCGCCTCGACACAACGGGCGGACACTGGCCTGACATGGCCGGCCGATGCGAAGACCAGCGCCTTGCCCACCAGCAGCTTGTCCGGACTCAACGCATGCTCCAGCAGCGCATGCCCGAACAGTTCCAGCCGAATCGACCCGTCCAGCCAAGCCTGCCGGTGGCGCCAGAGCAGGCCATGCCAGTCGTGGGCATCCCACAACGCCAGCAGCTCCGGATCGCGCACTTCGACGATGACACCGCCTTCGTCGAAATGGGTCATCGCATATTGGCCCCGTGAACGAAGTTTCGGCCCCATGCGGGCGATCTCGGCCATCTGGCGCTGGTTCAATAGCTGTTTCAACGCGGGGTAGCGCAGCCATACCAGCGCATTGAGCAAGTCGTGCCAGTTGCCTTCGCGGGTGGCGATCTCACCACGCTCGGCGATGCGCTGTTCGTAATGCAGGCCATCGGCCAGCAGGGCCGGTGTCTGCGCTACGAAGCGCTGCATCATGCCCGCAGGCAAGTGATGGTTGAGTTCCTCGATGGAAGGCCATGCGGCGCCTCCGAGCAGCGCGGCATATTCGCGCCAGGCCGTCAGCGGCATCCGATCGAATACCGCAGGATCGACGGCCTCGCGCGACGGCGCGTGGTAGCGCATGCGCTCAGCCGGCGAGGCGCGCGTGCAGGTCGTGTTCGCTGGCAGCCTCGACCACGACGTCGACGAATTGACCGGGTTTGAGCTTCTGGCCATCGGCGATCAACACCGTGCCGTCGATCTCCGGCGCATCGGCTGCCGATCGCGCGACCGCACCATCGGCACCGGCCTCATCGACCAGCACCGTGATGGTGCGGCCGATCCTGTGCTGCAACTTGGCCGCGGAAATTTTCGCCTGCACCGCCATGAACTGTTCGAGCCGATCCTCTTTCAATTCCTCCGGAACCGGATCGGGCAGCTCGTTCGCCTTGGCGCCGTCGACCGCCGAATACGCAAACGCGCCGACGCGATCGAGCTTGGCCTCGCGCAGGAAATCCAGCAGTTCCTCGAACTCGGCGTCGGTCTCGCCGGGAAAACCCACGATGAAGGTGCTGCGGATGGTCAGATCCGGCACGAGCTTGCGCCAGTTCTGGATGCGCTCCAGCGTCTTGTCGATATTGCCGGGCCGCTTCATCAGCTTGAGAATGCGCGGGCTGGCGTGCTGGAACGGGATGTCCAGGTACGGCAACAGCTTGGGCATGCCGTTATGGGTCTGGGCCATCAGCGGCATCACCTCGTCCACGTGCGGGTACGGATAGACGTAGTGCAGCCGCGTCCACACGCCCAACTCGGAGAGGCCTTCGCAGAGTTCGGTCATGCGCGTGCGGTACGACTTGCCGCGCCACTCGCGCTCGGCGTATTTCAGGTCGACGCCATAGGCGCTGGTGTCCTGCGAAATCACCAGCAGTTCCTTGACGCCGCCTTTGACCAGGCGCTCGGCCTCCAGCAATACCTCGTCGACCGGCCGCGAGACCAGGTTGCCGCGCATCGACGGGATGATGCAGAAGCTGCAGCGATGGTTGCAGCCTTCGGAAATCTTCAGATACGCGTAGTGCTTCGGAGTGAGCTTCACTCCGGTGTCCGGCACGATGTCGAGAAAGCGATTGCGCTGCGGCGGCAAAGCGGTATGCACCGCATTCATCACGCTGGCGTAGTCCTGCGGCCCGCTGATCGACAGCACATCCGGATATGCTTCGCGGATCAGCCCCTCGCGCTTGCCGAGGCAGCCGGTGACGATGACCTTGCCGTTCTCGTGCAGGGCCGTGCCGATCGAATCCAGCGATTCCTGCACGGCCGCGTCGATGAAGCCGCAGGTGTTCACCACCACCGCATCCGCCTCGCCGTAGCTGGGCACGATCTGGTAACCCTCGACCTTCAGCTGGGTCAGGATGCGTTCGGAATCGACCAGCGCCTTGGGGCAGCCGAGGCTGACGAAACCGATCTTGTGTGCGGCCTGTGACATGGGCTTGGGTTACCGTAAAACGTGCGGGGAAACAGGCGATTATACGTCAGTGCCGGCCAACTCACCGGCCCGTTAAGCTTGACCCCCTCAACCACGCGGAAACCCATATGGGCGAGCAGATCAACCTACCCACCACCCGCACCCAGTGCATCGGCGCGTATCTGGCTCGACCCGGGGGCAAGCCGAAAGGCGGCATCGTGGTGATCCAGGAGATCTTCGGCGTCAACGCACACATGCGCAGCGTCGCCGATCGCTTTGCCGAGCATGGCTATACCGCGATCGCACCGGCGTTCTTCGACCACCTGGAAACCGGCGTAGAGCTGGATTACGACAGCGGCGGTTACGCCAGGGGCAAGCAGCTGGCCACCGAACTGGGGCTGGATCGTGCACTGGAAGATGTCGCCAGCGCGGCCCAGGCCATCGCGTCTGCGGGAAAGATCGGTACGGTCGGCTACTGCTGGGGCGGCACGGTGGCGCTGCTGTCCGCGTTGCGGCTGGGCCTGCCGTCAGTGAGCTATTACGGCGCGCGCAACCTGCCCTTCCTGCACGAGATACCGAAGGCGCCGGTGATGTTCCACTTCGGCGAGAAGGACAAGAGCATCACACCGGAAATGGTGGCTGCGCATCGCGAGGCGCTGCCGCAGATGGAGACCTTCACCTACCCGGCAGATCACGCCTTCAATCGCGATGTCGGCGCGCAATACGACGAAGCCAGCGCCCGTTTGGCCATGCAGCGCACGCTGGCGTTCTTCGAAAAGCATCTGGCCAGCGCATGAGTGGCGCCGGTTTCGCGCTGGATCCCCGGCTGGCGGCCGATACCTGCCCGGTCGCCTCGCTGCCGTTGTGCGACGTACGGCTGATGAACGATGCACGCTATCCATGGCTGATTCTGGTGCCGCGCCGTGCCGGCATGATCGAGATCGCAGACCTGCCAGACGTGGACCAGACATTGCTGTGGCAGGAGGTAAACCATTCCTCCGCGGCGCTTCGTTCGACCTCGCCATGCGAGAAACTCAATATCGGCGCGCTCGGCATCATCGTGCGGCAACTGCATGTCCACGTGGTAGCGCGAAATCACGGAGACGCCGCGTGGCCGGGCCCGGTATGGGGCCACGGCAAGGCTATCCCGTACGAGCCGATCGCACGTGAGGCGCTGCTCGAACGCCTGCGCAACGCCCTGTCTGCAGCGTGAAACGAACGGCATAAACGACGACGCCCACGTAGGGCTGCGTGGGCGTCGTCGTTCACATCCCGGGAACGATATCAGTGCTGCTGCGCCTGCTGTTCCTGCTGGTCCATCGGGCTGCTGCTGGCTGACTTGCCCTTCATTTCATCGGGCAACGCGGCCGGCGCATGGTAATCCTCGAGACGGCGCGCCTTGGTTTCCATCGGGTTGATCCGCTTCAACGTGCCATCGTCGTCGTAGTACACCGCGAAACCATAATCGAGCTCCATCCGCGCCATGTACTGCAGGTGATCCTTGCGGATCTTCGAGTCATCGCTGCGCTCGAGCAGTATGGTCTTCGGCAGTTGTCCCTGATCCTTGAGGTAGGCGAAATGGCTGCCGGTATCCAGCGCCGAGAGCACGGCACCGTCGACCAGGAACTGGCCGCTCTTGTAAGCCTTAATGGTGGTATCGAACCGGCCCTGCGCCGAGGCTGTGCTGACTTCGTCTTTGGTGCTGCCGCGATGGCAGCCGGCGAGTACGAGCAGGCTGCCCAGGATGAGCGCGGCCGTGGCGCGCGTCAGCAGTGTGGAAAAACGGATCATGCGGATCTCCTGGCAATCATTCGGTTGAATCAGGTGAAGTGTAACGCCGCGCCGCGGCAATCGCCGTGCCGCAAAAATGCGCCGTTCAGGCGCGCGCTCAGGTACGCGGCAGGGTCACGCCCTGCTGGCCCTGGTATTTGCCGCCCCGATCCTTGTAGCTGGTCTCGCATTCCTCGTCGGACTCGAGGAACAGCATCTGCGCCACGCCTTCGTTGGCGTAGATTTTTGCGGGCAGCGGCGTGGTGTTGGAGAACTCCAGCGTCACGTGGCCTTCCCACTCCGGCTCCAGCGGCGTCACGTTGACGATGATGCCGCAGCGCGCGTAGGTACTTTTGCCCAGGCAGATCGTGAGCACCTGGCGTGGAATCCGGAAGTACTCGACCGTGCGGGCCAGCGCGAACGAATTGGGAGGAATGATGCAGACGTCCGCCTCCACGTCGACGAAGCTGGTCGGGTCGAACGCCTTCGGGTCGACGATGGTGGAATTGATGTTGGTGAAGATCTTGAACTCGCGTGCGCAACGCACGTCGTAGCCGTAGCTGGAGGTGCCGTAAGACACCAGCTTCTGGCCGTCGCGCAATTTGACCTGCCCAGCCTCGAACGGCTCGATCATGCCGTGGCTCTCGGCCATGCGACGTATCCACTTGTCGGATTTGATGCTCACGCTGACTCCGTCCGGTAGCGACGCCCGGTCGACCCGGGCGCAAAACCGCAAAAGTACATGGTCAGGCCGCCACCGCGCCAGCCGGCAGGTTCATGCGACGGGCAAAGCCTCGGCCAGGATATCCAGCGCCGCACGCAATTCCGCGCAACGGTCCGCGCTGGCCAGCACCTGCTCGATCGTGCAGCCCGCGCCTGGCAGCGACACCATGCATGGGTGCGTTGTCAGCAATTGTGCGGACATGGTGCGCAGGATTTCGTCCAGCGCTTCCTGCGCGTGGTATGAGCCCCGCGCAGCAGTATTCAGCAGCAACACCGGCTTGCCCGGAAACTCCAGGCTGCCGACCAGCCAATCGAGCAGATTCTTGAACGCGCCGGGTACGCCGTGCGCATATTCGGGACAGGCGATCAGCAACGCATCCGCGCGACCGACGGCTTCGCGCAAGGCCAGCACCAATGCCGGCAACGGTTCGACGTCATCGTCCGGGTTGAACAGCGGCAGTGCGCCAAGCTCGCCGTAACCCACCAGTTCCAGCACTGCCGGCGCAAGCCGCTGCGCGGCTTCCAGCGCAGCGGTGTTCGACGACACGCGGCGCAAGCTGCCGGACAGGCACAGCACCCGGCGCGTCGTCGCCGTCATGCCGCCGGCGCGCCCTGCACCACGATCTTGCCCAGCCCCAGCGACTTGTTGCGCGGCTGCCGCGACAACCGGCCGGCGGTATTGCGGGCAATCTCGCGGTAACGTGCGGCGAGTTCGGAGTCCGGCATCGCCACCACCGTGGGGTTGCCGCTGTCGGCTTGTTCGCGGATGCGGATATCCAGCGGCAGCGACCCCAGATATGGCACGCCGTATTGCGTCGACATGCGCTCGCCACCGCCTTCACCGAAGACGTGTTCCTCATGGCCGCAGTGGGAGCAGATGTGCGTGGCCATGTTCTCCACCACGCCGAGCACCGGCACCTCGACCTTCTCGAACATCTTCAGCGCCTTGCGGGCATCCAACAGTGCGATGTCCTGCGGCGTGGTGACGATCACCGCGCCGGCTACCGGAACTTTCTGCGACAGCGTGAGCTGGATGTCGCCTGTGCCCGGCGGCAGGTCGACGATCAGATAGTCCAGTTGTTCCCAGCGCGTGTCGGTCAGCAATTGCATCATCGCCTGCGTCACCATCGGACCACGCCAGATCATCGGCGTGTCCGCTTCCACCAGAAAGCCGATCGACATCACCGGCATGCCATGCGCCTGCATCGGGATGATGCTCTTGCCATCCGGCGAAGCCGGCTTGCCATGTACGCCCAGCATGGTCGGTTGGCTGGGACCATAGATGTCGGCATCCAGCACGCCGACTTTGGCGCCTTCGGCCTGCAGCGCCAGCGCAAGATTCGCCGACACCGTGGACTTGCCCACGCCCCCCTTGCCCGAGGCCACCACGATGATGTTCTTCACGTTCGGCAACGGCCCCAGAGTGCCCTGCACCTTGTGCACGTGAACGCGGCTGGTGATCGAAACAGCCGCCGATTCGATCGCCGGATCGGCTTCCAGCGCCTGGCGCACACGGACAGTCATGCTGTCGATCGCACCGGCGGCCGGATAGCCCAGTTGCAGGTCCACCGATACCTTCGCCCCGTCCACGCCGACCGCGCGCACCGTCTCAGCCAGCGGCGCGCCGCTGTGGGTATCGATCAGGTCGCCAAGGATGCGGCGCACCAGGGCTTCGTTCGCCTGTGTCATATCGGCTCGGGTAGTTTTCGGAGTCGCTTATTATGCCAGCCCACCGACTCCGCCCAGCTGACGCAGATCAGTGACTGGCTGGGCAGCGCAACCCGGCATGGATCGACCATGCCCGGCATGGCGCATTGCAGCTTGACGCCCTTGTACATCCTCGCCAGTCTCGTATCCATACGCTTTCGTACGGGAGGAACACCATGAAGCATGTTTTTCGCCTCACCATCGCTGCCGCCCTGGTGCTGGCAGCCGGCGCGGCACTCGCCGCCAATGACACGCCAGTCGGCACCTGGAAAACCATCGACGACACCACTCACAAGCCGAAATCGATCGTGCAGATCACCGAGACCAATGGCGAACTGCAGGCCAAGGTGCTGCAGGTGCTGCAGTCCGACGATGGCCCGCATCCGCTCTGCAGCAAGTGCGACGGCTCACGCAAGAACCAGCCCGTCGAGGGCATGACGATCATGTGGGGAGTCACCAAGGATGACGACGTCTGGGATGGCGGCAAGATTCTCGACCCGCACAATGGCAAGACCTACAAGGTGAAGCTCACTGTCACGGACGGTGGCCAGAAACTCGACGTGCATGGCTACATCGGTTTCGCCCTGCTGGGCCGCAGTCAGGTGTGGGAACGGCAGGAGTAACGCCGCTTCAACCGCTTTTTCGCGCCACACCAAACCCCATGCCAGCGTACCGGCATGGGGTTTTTCATTGGCTGCGGACAAGCCCGCTGGGCTCACGCCGCTGCTGCGTCGGCCCGGTGCACGGTCACGCCATGTGCCGCGAATGCCGCACGCAGCGCACGGCCGGCATCATGCTCGACCACCAGGTGCTGCACTTCGTCGATACCCGCCACCCGGTGCGTCGCCACCGCACCGAGCTTGTCGCTGGTAGCGACGACCACGGTCTCGCCGCTGGCCTCGACCATCGCCCGTTTCAGCAAGACTTCCTCGCTGTCGAAACCCCATAGCCCGCCGATCGCATCGACCGCGCAAGCGCCGGGAAAACAGATATCCGCACGTACCCGCTGCATCTCCTGCACGGCCTGCGCGCCGACGGCTGCACCGATTCGCGCGTCGATCCGACCGCCGATCAGCAGTATCTCGAAGCCTTCGCGTTCCAGCAGTATCTGTGCGATATCCGGCGCATTGGTTATCACGGTCAGGCCGAAATCCCGCGGCAAGGCGGCGGCGATCGCTGCATTGGTGGAGCCGGCATCGATCAAGACGACCTGACCCTGCCGCACCAGGGTCGCCGCCTTGCGTCCCAGCGCCAGCTTGCGACCGGCATGCTCCTGTCGCCGCTGCTTGAGCGGCGCAACCACGGCGGACAACGGCAACGCGCCGCCGTAAACGCGCTTGCACAAGCCTTGCGCGGCCAGTTCGCGCAGGTCGCGCCTGACCGAATCCTCGGACACCGCAAATTCCGTCGCCAACTCCACCGCCACCACACGACCGCTCTGGCGCAGTCGGTCGAGTATCCATTGCTGCCGCTCCTGCGGCAGCATCTCGGCGGGATTCACCTTAGCCACGCTGGCGCTCCTCCGGCGATGCGGCGTCCAGCAATCCCAGCGCGGCCAGTTCCGTGCGCAGTGCCGCCGCATCGCGGAAGTGCAGCGCATGCATGCCCAGCTTCGCCGCCGCATCCACATTGCGCGGAGCATCGTCGATAAAGACGGCCCGTTCCGGATCGACCCCGTAGCGATTCAGCAACACGTGGAATATGGCCGGATCGGGCTTGATCATGCGCTCCGCTCCGGACACCACGATGCCCTCGAACACGTGCAGGAACGTGTAGCGCTCGAAGGCGAGCGGAAAAGTCTCATTCGACCAGTTGGTCAATGCGTAAAGGCGCACGCCGCGCTCGCGCAGCTCGTGGAGGATCGCCACGCTGTCGTGTATCGGGCCGCTCAGCATCTCGTCCCAGCGCGTGCGGTACGCGGCGATCCGCGCCGCGTGTTCGGGAAACTCCGCGCTGAGCTGCCGGATCGCCTCGTCCCACGGACGTCCGGCGTCCTGCTGCTCGTTCCACCGCGAATGGCACACCTCGGCCAGAAACTGCTCCATCGCCTGCTCGTCATCGAACAGCTGGCGATACAGATAGCGCGGATTCCAGTCGATCAGGACGCCGCCGAGATCGAAGATCACCGTATCCGGCACCGCATGCATGGTTCTACGTTCACTCACGTCGTCATCCTCATGGGGTAGGTCATTCAGCGCCGCACGATCCGGGCAGAGCCGGCCACCAGCAATAGCAGGCCGGCGACCACGGCCAACGCCACCGGCAAGTTGCTGGCATGGGCCATGAAACCGATCAGCGCCGGACCGCTGAGCAGGCCGGCGTAGCCCAGCATGGTCACCGCGGCGATCGAGATCGCCGGCGGATTGCCCGGCAGCCGGCCCGCCGCACTGAACATCACCGGCACGATGTTCGATGCGCCCAGGCCGATCAATACGAAACCGGACAGCGAAGCAGCAGGCCACGGCGCCATCGCCGCCAGCAGAAACCCGATCGCCGCCGTACTGGCGCCAATGCGTACCGCGCTTACCGGACCCAACCGCCCGACGACGCGGTCGCCGGCGAGCCGGCCGGCCGCCATCGCCACCGAGAAACACGCGTAGCCGATACCGGCGGATGCCGCGGAGAACCCGCGAAAGTCGCGCAGCAACACGGCGCTCCAGTCGAGCATCGAACCCTCGGCCAGGAAACTGACGAAGCACAGCACGCCGAGCAGCAGCACCAGCCCGCGTGGCAGACGGAACACCGTCGACCATTCGGCCGCATCGTCCACACCGGGAAGCAGGCTGCTGCGCTGGCTGAGCACGATCAACGCCAGCAGCAGCGCGATGGCCAGCGCGCAGGTCCACAACGTCAGACCCAGTGCGAGCAGCGTACTCATGATGGCGGCACCGGCGAGGCCGCCGATGCTGAAGAGGCCGTGGAAGCCCGACATCAGCGCGCGACCGTCGCGCCGCTCCACCTCGACCGCGTGCGCGTTCATCGCCACATCCACGGCGCCGAGCATCGCGCCGAAATACAGCAGCACCGCGGCAAGCGCCGGCGCGTTCGGCACGATCGCCAGCAGCGGGATCGCCACGCACAGCATCAGCCCGGCCACGCTGATCACCTTGCGGTTGCCGTAGCGATGGGCGAGCCAGCCGACCAGCGGCATCGACACCATCGAACCGCCACCGAAGGCCAGCAGCACCAGGCCGAGATCCGCATCGTCCAACCCCAGCCGGGCCTTGGCGTACGGCACCATCGGCGCCCAGCTGGCCATGCCGATGCCGGACGTCAGGAAAATCAGCCGAGTGGCGCGGGTAGCTGCTCCGAGCTGCGCTCGTCCCGCGGGAATGGATCCACTCAACACATTCATCACTTTGGCCCGGATTTCTAAAACACGCACAAATGTACACAAATAGAATAAATCGTGCAAATCGAAAAGACGCATTTCGTGAGGCCGGCAGGCCACAGCGAATGAGCGCCCTCACATCACTCCGTCGGAATCGACGCCCTCCGCGAACCCCGATATACGGCCAACCGCGAGCCCCACATGCAATAATGCGAAGTCATTCCGGAGTGTCTGTCTGCCATGAGTCGTCGCCTGCTCGTCACCCACGCCCTGCCCTATGCCAACGGCCCGCTGCATCTTGGCCACATGCTGGGCTACATCCAGACGGATATCTGGGTACGTGCACAGCGGATGATGGGCAACGAGGTGCATTTCGTGGCCGCGGACGATGCCCACGGCACGCCGATCATGCTGGCCGCGGAAAAAGCCGGCATGTCGCCGGAAGCATTCATCGCCGGCATCCGCGCCGGCCATGAAGCCGACTTTGCCGAATTCAACTTCAGCTTCGATCAGTACCACACCACGCATTCGGACGAGAACCGCGAGCTGGCCTCGCTGATCTACACGCGCCTGCGCGATGCCGGCTATATCGCCAAGCGGAACATCAAGCAGCTGTTCGATCCGGAAAAGCAGATGTTCCTGCCGGATCGCTACATCAAAGGCGTCTGCCCGAACTGCGGCACGCCGGATCAATACGGCGACAACTGCGAGCACTGCGGCGCCACCTACGCGCCGACCGACCTGATCAATCCTTATTCGGTGATGTCCGGTGCCACGCCGGTGCTGCGCGATTCGGAGCATTATTTCTTCGAGCTGAGCAAATTCCAGGGACTGCTGCGCGACTGGTTCGCCGGCAAGTTCACCCACGGCAGGCCGGTGGCGAACAGCGGTGTCGCCGCGAAGCTGCGGGAATGGCTGGACGGTGGCCTGAAGGATTGGGACATCTCGCGCGATGCGCCGTACTTCGGCTTTCCGATTCCCGACGCGCCGGGCAAGTTTTTCTACGTGTGGCTGGATGCGCCGGTCGGCTATCTGGCCAGCTTCAAGGCGCTGTGCGACCGCACCGGCCTGAAGTTCGACGACTTCCTGGGCGCCGACAGCACCGCCGAGATGCACCACTTCATCGGCAAGGACATCATCAACTTCCATGGCCTGTTCTGGCCGGCGATGCTGCACGGTGCCGGCTTCCGCACGCCGACCGCGCTGCACGTCAACGGCTACCTGACCGTGAACGGCGCCAAGATGTCCAAGTCGCGCGGCACCTTCATCCAGGCGCGTACCTACCTCGACGCCGGCATCCATCCGGAATTCCTGCGCTATTACTTCGCCACCATGCTCAGCGATGCGCCGGTCGATGTGGATCTCGATCTCAAGGCGTTCGAGGAGCGCGTCAACTCGCACCTGGTCGGCAAATGGGTGAACATCGCCAGCCGCACCGCGGGCTTCGTGCAAAAGTTCTTCGACGGCCGCCTGGCGCCGCAGTTCGGCGTGCAGGAAACCGTGCTGTGGAATAGCTTGCTGGAACACTACGACGGCATCGCCGAGCTATACGACAGCGGCGACTTCGCCGAAGTCACCCGCCGCTTCGTGCTGATGGCTGACCTGGTCAACGGCCATATCGCCGCCAAGGCGCCGTGGGCGATGGCCAAGGACGAAGCGCTGCGCGAGGAACTGCATCAGGTGTGTTCGTTCGCGCTGACCGCGTTCCGCCTGCTGGCCGGCATGCTCAAGCCGATACTGCCGGCCACCGTGACCGCCGCCGAGCAATTCCTGGCCGCACCGATCACCGATTTCGACGACGCTCGCGCCGCGCTGCACAACCATGCCATCCATGCCTTCGAGCCGCTGCTCGGCCGTATCGATCCCAAGCGCATCGAGGCGATGGTCGAGGCCTCGAAGGATTCGCTGGGCAGCTCTCCCGAGCCGGTAGCCGCGCCCGCAGCAAACAAGAAGCCGAAGGAATCGGGGAAATCCATGAGCGAAAAGGTTGCCGGCAACGAAACCGCTGCGGCGCCGACCACGATCGCCATCGACGACTTCGCACGGCTCGACCTGCGCATCGGCAAAGTCAGCGCTTGCGAGTTCGTCGACGGTTCGGACAAGCTGTTGCGCTTCGAACTGGACGCCGGACCGCTGGGCACGCGACAGATATTCTCCGGCATCCGCGCCGCTTACGGCGAACCGGACAAGCTGATCGGCCGCAACGTGGTGTTCATCGCCAACCTCGCTCCGCGCAAGATGCGTTTCGGCCTGTCCGAAGGCATGATCCTGTCGGCCGGCGACGGCGGCAGCGACCTGTTTCTGCTCGATGCCGACCAGGGTGCGAAGCCGGGTGCCACCGTCCGCTGATCCCGCCATGACATGGGCCGACCGCATCGACGCGCTGTTGCCGCAGACGCAATGCGAGCAGTGCGGCTATCACGGCTGCCGGCCGTATGCCGAAGCGATCGCGCGTGGCGATGCAGCCATCAACCAATGCCCGCCCGGCGGGGATGCCGGCATCGCGAAGCTGGCTGCGCTGTTGCAGCAGCCGGTGCTGCCGTTGAACCCCGCAAACGGCGTCGAGAAGCCGCGCACGCTGGCGCGCATCGTCGAAGCGGACTGCATCGGCTGCACCAAATGCATCCAGGTCTGTCCGGTCGATGCGATCGTCGGCGCGGCGAAGTTGATGCACACGGTGATTACCGACGACTGCACCGGCTGCGAGCTGTGCGTGCCGGCCTGCCCGGTCGACTGCATCGTGCTGTTGCCGATGCCCAAAGCACAAATCGACACCGCTCACGCCGACGCGGCACGCGCGCATTTCCAGCGGCGCGAGGCGCGGCTGGAGCGACTGCGGGTCGAGCGCGAGACGGAACTGGCGGCGCGCAAGGCGGCCGTCGACACCAACGCCCAGCGCAATCCTGTGCTGGAGGCCCTGGCCCGCGCCAAGGCAAAGCAGCAGGAACCGAAACCATGAAACGCGCCGACGTGATCGAGCTGTTCTCGCGGCTGCGCGAACTCAACCCGCACCCGACCACCGAGCTCGCCTACAGCACGCCGTTCGAACTGCTGATCGCGGTGGTGTTGTCGGCGCAGGCCACCGATGTCGGTGTCAACAAGGCCACCAGGAAACTTTATCCGGTCGCCAACACGCCGCAGGCCATCTTCGAGCTTGGCGAGGAAGGCCTGAAGCGTTACATCAGCACGATCGGATTGTTCAACGCGAAGGCGAAGAACGTGATCGCGCTATGCCGGCTGCTGATCGAGCGGCACGGTGGCGAAGTGCCGCACAGTCGCGAAGCGCTGGAAGCCCTGCCCGGGGTCGGCCGCAAGACCGCCAATGTGGTGCTCAACACGGCGTTCGGCGAACCGACCATCGCGGTGGATACGCATATCTTTCGCGTGGCCAACCGTATCGGCCTGGCACCGGGCAAGGATGTGCGCGCGGTCGAAGCCAAGCTCGAGAAGGTGATCCCAGCCGAGTTCAAGCAGGATGCGCATCACTGGCTGATCCTGCACGGCCGTTACGTATGCAAGGCACGCAAGCCGGACTGCCCGCATTGCGCGATCCGCGACCTGTGCGGCTACAAGCACAAGACCGCCGCGGTGCCTTGACGAAACCATATGCGGTTTTTGTTCGTGTCACGATTTCTGCATTGACATGGGCTTCTCTTGCGGTCAGCATGCGCGCGCCTTCACCCGCACCAGAACCTCACGAGACCTGATCCACCATGGACAGCGACCCAGCCAGTTGCAGCCGGACCGCCCCAGCGGGGCTTTCGACGCACACCCACATCTACTCTCGCGGCCCGGCCGCGAGTGGATCGCTGCCTGGCTGATCCGCTCGCTCCGTGCAGCGGATACGGAGACGAGCATGAAAAAGTTCCACCTGTTCGCCGCGGCCATCTGGCTTGCGCTGGCGTCCACCCCCACGCTGGCCGACGACGCGCCGATGTATGTGCCGCAATGGCTGGGTGCGCAGTACACCTTCATCGACCAGCATCAATCGTCCATGCACTCGCCGTACAGCGGCCCGATGAGCCTGCGCGCGCGTGGCGATACCGAGCGATCGCACACCCTCGGCGCCTACTTCGGCGTCGCCTTGCCCGCGCATTTCCAGTTCTACTTCGACGTGGAAATGTTCAAGGGCGAAGCGGTCAGCGGGGCCACCGGCTTGGGTGGGTTCGCCAATGGCGACGTGGTGCATTCCGGCGGCGGCACCTTGAGCAAGACCGCCTACGTCGCGCGCCGGTACCTGCGCTGGACGCTGCCGCTGGGCGACGAACACGAATCGGCCCAGCGCGGCCAGGACCAGCTGCCGGGCCAAGAAGCCACCCACCGCATCGAGATCAAGTTGGGCAAGATGGCGGTGAGCGACGACTTCGACAAGAACCGCTACGCCGATGCGGCACGCACGCAATTCCTGAATTGGTCGTTGCTCAACAACACCGCGTGGGATTTCGCCGCCGATACCCGCGGCTATACCGACGGGCTGATGCTGGGCTGGATCAACCCGAGCTGGAGCCTGCGCTACGGCGTCTACCTGATGCCCGTCGAAGCGAATGGGACGAAGCTGGAGAGTTCACCGCGGCGCGCCCGCGGCGAGCAGCTCGAACTGACCCTGCAGCCGCAGGCGGACGGCGCGATCCTGCGGCTGCTGGCATTCCGCAACATCGCGAACATGGGTGTGTACCGCGACGCCATTACGTACGCGCTGGCTCACGGCACCCCACCGGACATCCATGCCGACAACCGCCCCGGACGGCGCAAGTACGGCTTCGCGGTCAACGGCGAGCTGCCGCTGGCGGACGACGGCGAGACCGGACTGTTCGCCCGCGCAGGCTGGAATGACGGTCGCAACGAATCGTTTGCGTTCACTGAAGTGGATCGCACGCTGAGCGCCGGCCTGCAGCTCTCCGGCGTGCATTGGGAGCGGCCGAAAGATCATCTGGGCGTCGCGTTCGCCATCGACGCGTTGTCGCCGGCGCATCGCGACTACCTGGCCCTGGGCGGCCAGGGATTCACGCTGGGCGATGGCGCACTCGCCTATGGCCGCGAGCGCATCGTCGAGGCCTATTACAACATTGCGGTGATCGATCACCTGACGCTCGCCCCCGACATCCAGCTGATCCACAACCCGGGCTACAACCGCGCCCGCGGACCGGCCCGCTTTGTCGGCATGCGCGCCCATCTGGAGTTCTGATCGCCCGGAGAATCACCGGCTCGGCAGCTGCGCCCGTTCCAGCGCCGCGATATGACGCTCCAGCCGCGGCCCCAGGTAGCAATGCGATCCGCACGACAGCAGTCCCACCTCGCCGAACTCGCGCAGATACCAGGCCGGCGCACGCGCCACGAAACCGTGATGATCGCCGGCCACGTCGTCGCGATTGGTGAATACCTCGAGAAACGCGACGCCTTCGAGCATCTCGCCGATGCCCTGCAGGCCCGCGCGGATCTCGGCCGGCTTCAGGTAATGCAGCACGTCGGTGCAGACGATCAAGTCGAAACGCGTGTCGAAACGCAACTGTTCGAGCTGGCCGAAACGCGCCAGGCCGATGTTGCGGCTGCGACCGTAGCGCGCCACGGCGTACTCGCTGGCGTCCAGCCCGCGATAGTCGATGTGCGGGCGCAACGCGCGCAGCGGCGCACGCCAGGTCGCCTCGCCGCAGCCGACATCGAGCACATTGAGGATAGTCCGGCCGAGGTAGTACTCGGCCTGCGCCACCACCATCGCCACCTTGCGCCTGAGCTCGGCCGGCGAGGCGACTGAATGCTGCGGATCGCGATACCACTTGTCGAAATACTCGCGGTCGTAGGTCTTGGGCATCGGTATCGAAGTTCGTCAAGGTGAGCAGTGCCGCATGATACGGGTCATTTGCCCTCGTGAAGGCATCACCTCCCGTATGCGCCGCACTTGCAAGCATGGTCACCCGTCATCGCAGCGAGGAGTGCGCCATGCCCATGGTCCGCTTTCGGCTGATCGGCAGCCGCGCCGACGCCGATACCGTCATCGCCGCCCTGCATGGCATCGACGACATCGAGCACGTGGAGGAAGTCGACGACCTCATGCCCGGCATGCGCGAGGATTCCAGTTCCAGCGAGTCGGTAAGCGACAACGAAGGTCAGGTCTATTTCATCGAGGTGGATGCTCCCAGCGACGAGCTGGCCGAGACCGTGCGCATGAACGCCGAAATGGTCGCCAGTGACCGCGACGCCGGTATCGAATTTGTCGACGAGTTCTAACCGGCCGCACAAGAACATGCGGAAAATCGGACCGTGTCATCCGACGGCCCTCTGCCGCGTTGAATCGGAGGACAGCGCATCAGCCTGTTGTCATCCGAAACCAACGTGGACGTTCGCATGCCTCCAGATTCGATCCATCGCCCAGGTATCGCCGCCCGGCTGCTGCGCTGGCTGCCGGTCGCTCTCGCCGGGCTCGCGCCACTGGCTGTACCGGCGCAGAGCGCAAAACCGTTGAGCCATGACGATGTCGCGTGGCTGCAGCGCGTCGGTTTCGGCATCGACTCGGCCAGCGTGACGCGCTATCAGCAGCTGGGACGTGCCCGTTATCTGGATGAAGAGCTCGCCGAGCGCAACGACACGTTGCCACCGGCGATCAGCGCACTGATCAACAGCTACGACGTGGTCAACACGCCGCCGGCACAACTGCTGATGGCTTACCGGGATCAGCAGAAGCAGTTCAAGAACGCCGCGGAAGGCGCTGACAAGGAGGCCACGAAGAAAACCCTCCAGGAATATCGGAAGAAGCTGTACCAGCAGGAGGCCCAGGTCGAACTGCTGCACGCCATCTACGGCGGCGACCAGCTGAAGGAGCAGATGGTGTGGTTCTGGCTCAACCATTTCAGCGTGTACGCGACCAAGGGGCGGGTGCGGCTGGTCGCCAACGATTACGCCGAACACGCCATCCGCCCGCACGCGCTGGGCAAGTTCAGGGATCTGCTGATGGCTACGCTGAAAAGCCCGGCTATGCTGGAGTTCCTCGACAACGCGAAGAACATCAAGGGCAAGACCAACGAAAACTACGCGCGCGAGCTGATGGAGCTGCACACGATGGGCGTGGGCTCCGGCTACACCCAGCAAGACGTGCAGCAACTGGCGCTGATCCTCACCGGCGCCGGTGTCGCGCCGCTGCGCGAGGGGCGACCGGGCCGCTTCGGCGAACGCGGACGGCCCGGCTTCGTGCGCGACGGCCTGTTCGTGTTCAACCCGAACAAGCACGACTTCGGCGACAAGACCTTTCTTGGCCACACGATCAAGGGCAACGGCTATGACGAAATAGAACAAGCGGTGACGCTGATCACCCGCCAGCCTGCCTGCGCACAGTTCATCTCGCGCCGGCTCGCCGAATATTTCGTCGCCGACCAGCCACCGCCGGCACTGGTGTCGGCGATGGCGCAGACATTCCAGCGCACCGATGGCGACATCGCCGCGGTACTGCGCACGATGTTCGACTCGCCCGCGCTGACCGCTAGCTACGGCAAAAAATTCAAGGACCCCACCCAGTTCCTGGTTTCGGCGATGCGGCTCACCTATGACGGCAAACCGGTCGGCAACGCCGCGCCGCTGGTCAACTGGCTCAACCAGATGGGCGAGCCCGTATTCGGCCGGATCACGCCGGACGGCTGGCCGCTGGACGCAGCCGGTTGGTCGGGCTCCGGCCAGATGGCCAAGCGCTTCGATGTGGCACGTGCGATCGGCAGCGGCAGGAACCGCCTGTTCATGAGTGACGATGACACTTCCGGATCGCGTCCCGACGTGCCTGCGCCCAATACGCCCACACTGAATACGCCGTTGTATCGCGCTGCGATCGAGCCTTATTTGTCCGAAGCCACCCGCACGGCGCTGGGCAAGGCGCAGTCGCCCGCGGAATGGAACACGTTCATGCTGTCCTCGCCCGATTTCAGTTACCGCTGACGCCATCGCACCCACCTTCCCACTTCAACGACTCACCGCATCGAGGTTTGCCATGAACCGCCGTGAATTCCTGTTCGCCGCTGCCAGTGCCGCTGCCGCGTTGCCGGCGCTGTCGTTCTCCGGAAAACTGTTCGCCATGCCGGCCCATGCACCGCGTTTCCTGCTGGTGTTCCTGCGTGGCGGCTACGACTGCAACAATCTGTTGGTGCCGCACGGCAGCGACTTCTACTACGCGTCGCGGCCGACATTGGCGATCGCCCGGCCCGATCCGGGCAACCCCAATAGCGCGATCGCGCTGGATGCGAACTGGGGCCTCAACCCGGTGTTGCGCGATTCGATCTACCCGCTGTGGCAACGCAAGCAGATCGCCTTCGTGCCGTTCGCGGGCACCGACGATATGTCGCGCAGCCATTTCGAGACTCAGGACAACATCGAATCCGGCGAACCCACCGCGAATCGCGGCAGCTTCCGTTCCGGCTTTCTCGCCCGGCTATCCGGAGCGCTGCCGGGGACGCCACCGATCGCGTTCACCAAATCGCTGCCGCTGAGTTTCCAGGGTGCCGCGACGGACATTCCCAACATCTCGCTGAAAGGCGACACCAAACCGCACTTCGACGCGCGCCAGTCGGCGATCCTCACCCAGATGTACCAGGGCACGTCATTGGCTGCAGCCACCGCGGACGGCCTGGCCTTGCCGAACACCGTATCGCAGGATCTGCGCGACGAGATGGCTCACGCCAGCCGCGGCGCGCCCAGCGCCAAGGGCTTTGCCAGCGAGACGCAGCGTATCGCCGCGCTGATGCGCGAGCGCTACCGGCTGGGTTTCATCGACATCGGCGGCTGGGATACCCACGTGAACCAGGGCAGCATCACCGGCGGGCTGGCCAACAATCTGCGCAACCTCGGCGAAGGGCTGGCCGCCTACGCGGACGCGCTCGGCGACGAATGGAACAACACCGTGGTGGTGGTGGTTTCCGAATTTGGCCGCACCTTCCGCGAGAACGGCGACAAGGGTACCGACCACGGCCATGGCACCGTGCACTGGGTGCTGGGCGGCAAGGTCAACGGCGGCCGCATCGCCGGGGAGCAGGTCGCCGTCAATCAACAGAACCTGCTGCAGAACCGCGACTACCCCGTGCTCAACAATTATCGCGATACGTTGGGCGGCCTGATGGGACGCGTCTGGGGGCTGCGCGACAGCCAGCTGCAGACCGTGTTCCCGCAAGCCCGGCCCAGGGACTTGCAACTGGTATGAGCAAAGCCTTGCAGCGACACTGCACGGATCACCTCTTTCGCTCGAAGGAACGCCCCACATGCGCCGAACGCCGGTTAACGCTTTCTCCATGACGACAGCACGCCGGTGGCGCACGGCCGCATGGCTGCTACTGCTCGCGCCAGTGCTGGCCAGCGCCAGTGGCCCGGCCAGCCTGGGCGCCGACGATATTGCATGGTTGCGCCGCGATGGCTTCGGCCTGGACAGCGCAAGCGTGGTCGAATACCGCAGCCTGGGCCGCAAACATCTGCTGGATGCGCAACTCGCCGACCGCATGCAAGGTCAGCTGCCACCTGCGATCGCGCAGCTGACCGACAGCTTCGAAGCGATCGGCACGCCGACCACGCAGCTGCTCGCCACGCTGCAAACCGAACAGCAGCGCATCAAGGCGCTGCCTGAGGGCCCGGACAAGGCCGCCGCGAACAAGGCCTTGCAGGATCACGGCAATCAGCTGGCGCAAGAGACGCAGCAGGCCGAACTGCTGCAGGCGGTATACGGTCCCAACCAGCTGAAAGAGCAACTGGTATGGTTCTGGCTCAATCATTTCAGCGTGTACGCTGCAAAAGGCCGCGTCCGCTGGGAACTGGCCGACTACGTGCAGAACACCATTCGTCCGCACGCTCTGGGCAAGTTCAAGGATCTGGTGATGGCCACGCTGGAAAGTCCGGCGATGCTGGAGTTTCTGGACAACGCGCAGAACGCGAAAGGCCACGTCAACGAGAACTATGCGCGCGAGCTGATGGAGCTGCACACGCTGGGCGTCAATTCGGGCTACACCCAACAGGACGTGCAGCAACTGGCGCTGATCCTCACCGGCGTCGGTATCGCACCGGTCGACGGCAAGCCGCAACGCTTCAACCCCAAGTTCGCGCCGCTGGTGGTCCGCAATGGCTTGTTCGAGTTCAACCCGCAGCGGCACGATTTCAGCGACAAGACCTTCCTCGGCCACACCATCCATGGCAGTGGCTTCGACGAAGTGAATCAGGCCGTCGACATCATCGTGCACCAGCCCGCCTGTGCGCATTTCGTCTCGCAGCGGCTCGCCGAATATTTTGTCGCCGACCAGCCACCCAAGCCACTGGTGGACAAGATGGCCCGCGCCTTCCTGCGCAGCGATGGCGATCTGGCCAAGGTGATGCGCATCCTGTTCGAGTCGCGTGAGCTCGTGGCTGCTGCCGGCGGGAAGTTCAAGGACCCGACCCAGTTCGTGGTGTCGTCGGTACGGCTGGCTTACGACGGCAAGCCTCTTGCCAATGCCCTGCCGCTGGTCTACTGGCTGAACCAGCTGGATGAACCCCTGTTCGGCCGCATCACTCCGGACGGTTGGCCGCTGGATGGCGACAGCTGGACAAGCTCCGGCCAGATGGAAAAGCGCTTCGGCATCGCCAACGCGATAGGCACCGGCAACAATCAGTTGTTCACGCCGGCCGGCAGCACGTCACGCGAAGCCGGATTTCCCATGCTGAGCACTCGGCTGTATTACGACACCATCGAGCCGCGCCTTTCGAAAGCGGCGCGTACTGCGCTCACCGAGGCCACCTCGCAACAGGAATGGAACACCTATCTGCTGTCCTCGCCCGACCTCAACTATCGCTGACCCGCTTGGCCTGGATTCACGCCGCCGAGCTGGGCACCAGCAGATGCTTGGCGATCTGCCCATGCAGCCGACCGATGCCGCGCACCAGATGCAGGCTGGCAAACAGAAGCACGATACCGGCCAGGCAAAGCCCGATAGTGCCGAACCAGCCCGGCCCGTAGTAGCTGAAACCATCGAAATCCATGTTGATCACGTTCCAGCCGAAGGCCTTGGCGAAAGGAGAGCCGATGAGACCTAGCGACAAGCTCAACAACGTTACCGTGATCGTGAAATAGATGATGCCCAGCGGCAGCATCAGCAGCATGTAGAACAACGTGGTCCAGGTGCGGCCATCGGTGAACATCGCACCGATGCGCTTCAGCAGCGGCAGCCCCTGCTGTGCGGGATACGGTGGCCGGCGTGGCATGCGCACGCCCAGCATGGTTTCCACGATGCGTCCTTCCAGCAGCGACAGCCCGCGTACGCTGCCCAGGAACAGCACGATGAACGGTATGCCGATGATCAGCACCGACAGGCCACCCGACAGCGATACGCCGGTCACCGCCCAGGTGAAGTAGAAAATACCGGTGGCCAGCGCCAGCAGCAGGTAGAACAGCGCGCCGTAAGTATGCGGATCGGCCGCGACGCCGAAGAAGCGTCCCAGCACCGAGTGGCGCTGCGGCGGCGGCGGCGGACGGATCGCGCGCTGGATCTTGATCTCCTGATCGCGGTAGATGTCCGCCACCTCGTCCGGCGCGCCGTAGCTGCCGACGACATGTTCGAGCATGTCCGCCTCGTCACGGCCGGGCTGGTCGGCCAGCTCCGCACGTAGATGTTCCTCGGCGTCGTACAGCGCATCCTGCACCAGGGCAGGGTCGGCGCCGCGCAAGGCAGCGCGAAGCTGCTCCAGATATTCATTGATAGTGCGTGGCGCGTTCATTACACCCCTCCTTGCAAGACGTTATCGACGGAATCGCGGGTAGCCGTCCAGGCGGCGACCCATTCGCGCAGCACCTCTCGTCCCGGCTTGGTGATGCGGTAGTAGCGGCGTGGCGGGCCGCTGACGGAAGGTTCGACCTCGCTGGCGAGGAGGCCGGCGCCTTCCAGATTGCGCAGCACCGGATACAGCGCGCTCTGCTTACCGGCCAGCACGCCCTCGCCCACTTCCTCCAGCCGCTTGGCGATCTGGTAGCCATACATCGGTTGCCGCTCGCTCACCGGCACCTTCTTCCGCTTGCGCCGACGCACCTGCAGCCGCTCCTCCCGATACAGCCGCTCCACGCGCTTGTAGTTCACCGGCTCGCCGCCCTCCTGCCGAAGCTTCAGGTGGATCATTCCCACACCATAGCGCTTGTGCCGCTGCGCCAGCTCCACGATCCGCCGCCGCAACGCCACGTTGCGGTCCGGCCGCGTCTGATAGCGATACGCGCTGGCGCTCATGCCCACGACGCGCAACGAGCGCCGCTCGCTCAGCCCCTTGTCGATCATCTGGCGCACCAACGCTCGCCGGGCCGGTGCGCCTACTGTTTTTTTCGCAGGACGTCCCGGATCACCTCGTTCTCAAGCATCTGCTCGGCCAGCAGCTTCTTCAGCCGCGTGTTCTCCGTCTCCAGCTCCTTCAGGCGCTTGGCGTCCGGCACGCTCATCCCGCCGAACTTGCTGCGCCACAGGTAGTAGGAGGCCTCGCTGAAGCCGTGCTTGCGGCACAGCTCCTTGATCGGCAGACCGGCGTCCGCCTCGCGCAGGAAGCCGATGATCTGTTCTTCGGTAAACCGCTTCTTCACGTCCAATCTCCTTCGGTTGGGGGATTGGACTCCAAACTGCGGTGCTACTCAAAACCGGGGGGACGTCGCCGAAGCCCGGCCAATCCCTTATGCGGATCGCATTGCACTCTAGATCGTTTATGGAGTCGGGGCTTGCCAAGGGTAGAGCGTTGCCTTACCGACGCTTATGGTGGTCCGTCGGTTCTTTAATTGCGATATTTCAAGCTGGATCCAATCGTGCGGAGCTATGTTTGCACCCTCGACCCAGAACTTGAGAGCGATTTTTGCGGTGTAGCCTCTCGGCAAGCGGCCTTCCACCTGAATGCCCTTGCCCGGTTGAGAAAACTTGAACTTGCTGTGGCTCATCGGGATTTCTAGATAGTTCGAGTTGACCTCGAGCTCCGCAGAGCTGCCAACGACACCTCCCTCGTCGCCACAAACCAGGCTGAAAAGCGTATCCGCCTCGATATCATTTTGTTGGTAATAGAAGTAGGCGACGTAATCGCACGGGTTTGTGCCCGAAGAGCCAGTGAGACGACTCGGCCATATCCGGACGAGCTGGACGTCGTTTGTGACTTCGGTGGCGGTCCTAAATCCGGTTAGATCCCCCGACATCGATCGCACAAGTGCTCCCTGAAATACAAAAAGAGGTCGCGGGAAAGACGGGTTCGGCATGTTCTAGCCCCTGTTTGACTGACATGATGCGAATATACTTCCAGCGCACTTGTTAACACGCCCTGCTTCCCCTTGAAAGAGGGTAGTGATTTCCTCGGGTGAGAACACGCCTTTCCTCCCTGTTAGAAGGTTTGTGACCCGGCGATCGGACCGTCCGCTTCGGGAAGCGGACGTCTCCAGCCTTTTGTCCACGGGCGAGCTTTGACAGTGAATCCAGCGAATTCGATATACAGCTTCACATTGAATGGGGCGTACTCTAGCCGGCGCTATGCACTCGGAGGCCTCCAGCGCCGACATAGTACATATGACAATCTTCTACTTCGAGGTTGAACACACGTCTGCGTAAGAATGGATCACTTCGCTGCATGAACTGGTGACGGAATTCCTCTTTCGTACTGATGTTTTTGCAACGGTCATCGAAGTCTACGCGGAAGCCGAGACACTCGTCGCTATCGATCGTACTGACGAAACCGACATTCTCCTCAGCGGTCCGAAAAACAGTGTCCCGTAAACACACAACCGCCTCCATTCCGTCTTGAAACTCGAGATTTTGGCCCGCCTTAATTTCGTTCAGCGAAACCCAACCAGCATTCTTGACCCAGAATGGATGATCCCTTGCCGCATAGAGATAACCCATATCGCTCTCTCGCGGGTCGTAGTACGAAAGGTGCCAAATGACTTCATCGACGCGCATAACCGTGTTGACTACGCGCTTGTAATATTGCTCACCCTTGTGCTGCGGATGTGCTAGTACCTCATCACCGGGTTTGATTTCGTTAATCGGAACCAAGCCCGTGCTCGTCCAGATGAGAGTGCCCTCCACAAAGCCGGCAAACACCCCAAAGGTCGCCGTCGGCGAACCTTGGCCGGCCACCGGTTCCGTTCGCTGCGCCATTTGTCGCTCCCCTTCTGGTTTTCGATCGTAGGTCCGCTACGGGTCGAAAGCGGACATCTACCTGAATATTTCCAGCACATACTTTGGTTGTCAAAGTGTCGCCGCCGGGCCTAGTTGATGCCCCCTAACCAACTGTTTTAATTGCCCCTGTACGTACTTTGCTACCAGCTGATCAGCAAAGTACGTACATAACAGCTTCCAGTCACACATACTTTGGTTTCCAAAAGTGCACAGACTTTGGTGCCATGCCCATGCGCTGTTGTTGGCGTTCTCCGCGGCCGGCTACGTAGTTCGTCGCCGGCGCTTTCAACAAGTCCGGACCGCGTACGCCATCAAGAGCTGGCTTGCTTTTCGGGAAGCGGCCACAGACCAGGAAGACGGTGCCCCGCCCTCTTCACTCCCTAGTAAACAGGATTAATGCCCTTTATTGTCTTGAACGAGCGATATGAAGAAAGAGGCCACCTCCGTAGAGGTGGCCCCGGGTGCGCGTGTCTGGATTGATCGAATACCAGATTCAGTAAGACAGCGACAACGAACTCATCCACGTCAAGGCTTCCGGCTGCTTCGGCGCCGGAATGGGGTTGACGGTATAGCTCAGTTGGTTGGAGAGATAAACGCCACGCATCACACGGTAGACATAGGACAGCGCATAGTTGCGGCTGTAGTCCACAGCGGCGATCCCGCTTGCCTGTTGCATGCGCTGGTAGGAACGGCTCAATCGATTGAAGGTATAGCCCAGCGCGAGCGCATCATCGGGCTGTCCGAAAGGACCCAGTACGTACAACGTGGCGCCGATATCTCCGGCATAGACGTTACGATCGGGTGGCGCATAGTCGGCTTTTACATTGACGTAAAAGCCTCGATACGGCTTTGCCGCATCGGTCTGGAGCAACTGATAGTCGCCGACCAGGTAATAGGCATAGTTGCCATCCGCATAGCCTCCATGGAAGCTTGAAATACGGCTTTCGTTGTACATCACGCCCTGCCGCAGCCATATCATCCGTTGGCTGGGAGCGGCATCGACCTGGTAGCCCAACTCGTTGATGAGGAGCGCCTTGGCGCCGGGAATATGCCACTTCAGCCCCAGGAAATTATTGTGGTCCCAATCCGCTTGCGCTCCCTCGGGATCCACACTGCGGGTCACGCCGATCCGCTCATAGAAATGCTTGTTGGCCGAAGCCAAGCGCAGGTTGATCTCGGGTGCCGTCTTATTGAAGATGAAGCCGACTTCGTAGGGGATGGAACTTCCGACACCGGCCGGCGACGTCGTGGAACTGGTGCCGAGTGCAAAACCATAGAACTGGTTGCCTAGCTCCTCAAAGCCATATTGCAACTGCACGCGCCCGTCGTTGAAGCGCTGACTGACATAGAGGCTGTTGATGGCGAAACCGGTTGGATTTTCCCCGGCGTACGAGAACCGTTGCACGTTCGCATTGAACACCAGTTGCGAAGCACCGGCAAAACCCACCCGGGATAGATCGTAGGTAGCGGCTACATACCCGTTAACCCGATAAGTGGGATTTTGCCCGATGTAAAGCTGGGGATGTGCGCCATGATCCAGCAGGTCGAAGGTTCCGCCCAGAGTGATGCCACCTTGAATCAGCCAGCCGTGCTCGGCCAACTTTTCGCGAAACTTGCCCAAATCCGGCGATATGGTTTCGCAGATGCTGATGGCCGGATTGGTGGTGCCTTGCGGCTGCAAGCCATCATACCGATGGCAAGGGAGGATATCGGTAGCAGTGTTGGCATCGGCGGAATCCGTCGCGACTACACGTTTAGCGTGCGCGTCATTGCAAACGGCCCATGAGGCCAGCAACAGGCTTCCAGCTAACACGGGCACAAAGCGGCGGAGATTTTTGGACATAGCGGTTTCTCGCACCCGTGCGTGATGGGTGCAAAAGCAATAAGGGCTGCGTGGGGGAAAGCCTGGGGCTGCATAGTAGCCGCGCTAACCCTCCACATATATACGGTGCCGGAGCCAACTATCGGCACTTGCCTAACTGGCCTGCATTGATTGGTCCAGATGCCAAGTCAGTTTGCGCGGCGAGCCGCAGGTTGGGTTGAGGTCTGCGGATCAGGATCGCTTCCAGTGCGGGCGGCCGGTAGCTCAGTGCGCTGTGCGGTCGGATGGTGGTAATGATGGCGCCATTGCGCAATGACGACCTGGGCTTCGCGCAGGGCGTAGAAGATCTCGCGGTTGAGGGAGGCAAGACGTCTAAAGCGTTCTAGCGGCCTGTCGAGCACATACTTTGGTTGTCAAATCGCAAATGCACCCGGCAACCATAACCGTCTAAGCATTTGTTTCAGTTAGTCCTGTACACACTTTGCTATTCAACAATCAGCAAAGTACGTATACAAGACGCCTCCACTGCACACACTTTGGTCTCCAAAAGTGCACAGACTTTGCCGTCATACCCAAGTGTGGGCACGAGACCCCAGCAGCTGTCGCGTCCACACGCCACTCTGCTAAGTTGCGCTCTTGCCATTCCGTTGCCGCAGGGGAACTCGATGCTTTGCCGCCGTCTCATCACCGTATTCGCGCTGACCAGCGCCTTGCTGGCACTGCCCGCTATCGCCGCCGAGCAGAGCAAGCCCACGCCTACCGCGAAGGAGCTGCTGGCCAAGTCCACGCCGGCCGAGTGGCGCACGCCCGATCCGCAGAACCTGATCTTCATGCAGTTGCCGCAGGGCCGCGTTGTGATCGAGCTGGCGCCTGACTTCACCCCGCTGCACGCGGCGAATATCCGCACCCTGGTGCGCGAGCACTACTTCGACGGACTGGCGATCATCCGGGTGCAGGACAATTTCGTCACCCAGTGGGGCGATCCCAACGACGACGACAACGGTGACAAGAGCAAGATCCGCCCGCTTGGCAAGGCCAGCAAGACGCTGCCGCCCGAATACACCCGCGCTATCGATCCGAAACTGCCGTGGACAGCGTTGCCGGACGGCGATGTGTACGCGCCCGAAGTCGGTTTCTCCGAAGGCTTTCCGGCCGCGCGCGATCCGGCCAGCGGACAGGAGTGGCTGACCCACTGCTACGGCGCCGTCGGCGTGGCGCGCGACGTCGACCCCCAAACCGGCAGTGGCAGCTCGCTGTACGCGGTGATCAGCCAGGCGCCGCGCCGGCTGGATCGCAACCTCGCCATCGCCGGGCGCGTGCTGGAAGGCATGCCGCTATTGTCCGGCCTGCCGCGCGGTGCCGAGCCGATGGGCTTTTACACCAAGCCGGCGCAACGCATCGCTATCGGCTCGGTCCGGCTCGCCGCTGACATACCGGCAAAAGAGCGCCCGGCGATTGAAGTGCTGCGCACCGACAGTCCCACCTTCGCAGCCTTGATCGACGCCAAGCGCAATGGTCGCAGTGCGTTCTACGCCTTGCCGCCAGGCAAGGTCGATCTGTGCAGCATCGACGTGCCGGTACGGGAGCCGACGCCTGCAATCAAGGCGGCACACTGATGTCCGGTACCCGGCAAACATTTTGTTCAGCTGGGTCGGTTACCTTGCAGACTATGAGGCCCACTGCGGAAATCGTTGCATGGCGTTGAACGACACCTTGAGCTTTCTGCGTGCCTGGCTGCGCGACCCCCGTGGGATCGGCGCAGTGACGCCGTCCGGGGCGGCGCTGGCCCGACTGATGACCGCTCACGTCAGCCAGCTGGACGGCCCGGTGATCGAGCTGGGTCCAGGCACCGGTGCGCTGACCCGGGCGCTGCTGGCGCGCGGCGTGCTGCCACACCGGTTGGCGCTGATCGAGGCCGATCCGCATTTCGCCGACGCGTTGACCAAGCGCTATCCGAAAGCCACCATCCTGCGCATGGACGCGGCACAGCTCGGGAATACCGAGTCTTTGTTCGGCGAAGAGCGCGCCTGCGCCGTGGTCAGCGGCCTGCCGCTGCTGTCGATGCCGGCCAGCCAGGTCGCCGCGATCGTGCAAGGCGTATTCGAACGCCAGCTGCGCAGCGACGGCATGTTCTACCAGTTCACCTATGGCCCGCGCTGTCCCCTGCCGGCCGCCCTGCTCAAACGCCTGAACCTGCAGGCGCAGCGGGTCGGCAGCGCATTGCTGAACCTGCCGCCAGCCGCAGTTTACCGGATCAGCCGGTGCGCGGACGTCCAAGTCGCCGCCTGACGCGAGTTCCGCGCTAGCCCCCGCTGCAACTCGAACCGTTGACCGGCGTAACGCGGCGAAAGCATTCGCATGCGCCTCTGAAAGAGTGAATCACGGCTGAGCGCAAACCGTGTTGCATACATAACTTTTTCATATTCTCGGCTATCTCTCGAACCCGTCTCCCGAAATGTGACGCGAAACGCGGCATGTTCGGGTCCCGTCGACGAATAAGGAGCAAGGATGAAGCGCAGCGGGAAAATCGCAAGCTGGATCGCAAGCGTGCTATTGGCACTGATCGTGGTGGTGCTGGCCGTGGTCACCATGTTCGACTGGAACCGCGCGAAGCCGTTCATCAGCGACAAGGTGAGCCAGGCCATCGGTCGCCCGTTCGCGATCAACGGCGACCTCAGCGTGAACTGGCAGCGCGACCGGACGGGCAGCTGGCTCGGCTCGCTGCTGCCATGGCCGGAGTTCACCGCGAAACGGATCACCATCGGCAACCCGGATTGGGCCGCGCAGCCCCAGTTCGCTCAGCTCGACGCCTTGCAGTTCCGCCTTTCGCCGCTGGCGCTGCTGGCCCATCGCATCGAAGTGCCTTCGCTGCAGCTGGTGCACCCGAGCATCGATCTGCAACGCGACAAACAATCTCGCGCCACCTGGGACTTTGTGCTGCCGCAGAGTAGCCAGCCTTCCAGCTGGTCGCTGGCGCTGGGTAGGATCGGTTTCGATCGCGGCCAGATCACGCTGGATGACGCGACCAGCGGGGTGAAGCTGCAGGTGATGCTGGAGCCGTTGCAGGGCGCCATTCCGTACGACCAGATCGTGGCCCAGCAATCGACCGACGCACGCGCGCAGGCCGGCAGATCGGCCGGCACCGACGCAAAGAAGGCGCTCGATCGCGCCGCCACCAGCGCCAACAAGAACGATGCCACGGCAACCGTCGGCAATGCCAAATCGTCCACCGTCTATCTGTTCGGCTGGAAGGCCACGGGCAGCTACCGCGGCACACCGATCACCGGCCATGGAAGAACCGGCGGCGTGCTCGCCCTGCAGAACGCCAGCGACCCATTCCCGCTGCAGGCTGACATGCAGGTCGGCGACAGCCACATCGCACTGGTCGGCACACTGACCGACCCGATACATCTGGGCGCGCTCGACGTGCGCCTGTGGTTCTCCGGTTCCAGCATGGCCAAGCTGTATCCGCTCACCGGCGTCACCCTGCCCGACACGCCGCCGTACGCGACCGAGGGTCATCTCAAGGCCGAGTTGCATCGCGGCGGAAGCCGCTTCAGCTACCAGAATTTCCGCGGCCGCGTCGGCGGCAGCGATCTTGCCGGCAACCTGCTGTTCGTCACCGGCGGCGCACGCCCGAAGCTGAGCGGCGATCTGCACTCCCAGTTGCTGCAGTTCGCCGACCTGGCACCGCTGATCGGTGCCGACAGCAATGCCCAGAAACAGCAGCGCGGCGATGCCACGGCGCAACCCGCCGACAAAGTATTGCCGATCGAACCGTTCCGTACCGACCGCTGGCAGGCGATGGATGCGGACGTGAACTTCACCGGAGCGCGCATCGTGCACGGCGAAGCGCTGCCGATCGATTCGCTGAGCACTCACCTGGTCATGAACAACGGCGCGCTCTATCTCGACCCGCTCCGCTTCGGACTGGCCGGCGGCTCGGTGCGCAGCAATATCACGCTCGATGGCAGCCAGGCGCCGATGCGCGGCCTGATGAAACTCGATGCGCGGCATCTCAAGCTCAAGCAACTGTTCCCCACCTTCGCACCGATGCAGACCAGCTTCGGCGAGATCAACGGCGACGTGACCCTCGACGCCCGCGGCAATTCGGTCGCCGCCCTGCTCGGCAGCGCCAACGGCGAGCTGAAGCTGCTGATGAATGACGGCGCGATCAGCAAGACCTTGCTGGAAACCGCCGGCCTCAACGTGGGCAACATCGTCATCGGCAAGCTGTTCGGCGACAAGACAGTGAAGATCAACTGCGCCGCCAGCGACATGACCGCCAAAGATGGCCTGTTCGACATGCGGCTGTTCGTGTTCGACACGGATGATGCGGTGATCAACGTGGACGGCACCATGAACTTCGCCAGCGAGAAACTCAATCTCGACGTGATCCCGCATACCAAAGGCTTCCGTATCTTCTCGTTGCGCTCGCCGTTGTATGTGCATGGCACGCTGAAGAATCCCGACGTCGGCGTGCACGCCGGTCCGTTGCTGGCCCGCGGTGCCGGCGTGGTTGCGCTCGGCGTGGTGGCCGCGCCCGCCGCCGCACTGTTGGCGCTGGTGTCGCCCAGCCACGGCGACAACGGCGACAACACATGCGGCGTCGTGCTCCAGCAGCTGCGCAGCTCGGGCAAGATGATGCCGTCCGCGGGAAAGACCCCGGCCCCCGCCAAGCAGGGCAAGAAATAAATCAACCGAACTTGCCTTGGCGAAAGTGATGGGCGGATGGGACTCGCCGCGCCTAGAATGCGGCTCCCCTCTTTCCGTGAACGCTCCTCGATGCAAGCAGCCAGCAAAGCCCGCCTGCAGATTCATTTCTGCGTGGTGCTGTGGGGCTTCACCGCCATTCTCGGCAAGCTGATCACGCTGCCGGCGTTGCCGCTGGTGTGGTGGCGCATGTTGCTGGTGATGGCGGCGCTGCTGCTGATGCCCAAGGTCTGGCGCGGGTTGCGCGCGATGCCGCCGCGACTGCTGCTGGCGTATGCAGGCATCGGCGTGCTGGTGTCACTGCATTGGCTGACCTTCTATGCCTCGATCAAACTGTCCAACGCTTCGGTCGGCGCCACCTGCATTGCACTGGGGCCGGTGTTCCTCGCCTTCATCGAGCCGTGGGTCGCCAAACGCAGGTTCGATCCGCGCGAGCTGGTGATCGGCGCGTTAGTGGTGCCGGGCGTGATGATGGTGGTCGGCGGCGTGCCGCATGACATGCGTATGGGCATTGCGGTGGGCGTGCTGTCGGCGCTGTTCGTGGCGCTGTTCGGCGCGCTCAACAAGCGGCTGGTCGAGCACGGTGATCCGCTCACGGTGACCTGTATCGAACTGGGCACCGGCACGCTCTTTCTCACGGCGCTGGCGCCGCTGCTGCCGCATTCCGGCCCGGCCTTCATGCTGCCGAGCCCGCACGACACGCTGATGCTGCTGGTGCTGTCGTTCGGCTGCACCTTGCTGCCGTTCACGCTGGCACTGGTCGCGCTGCGCCACCTGAGCGCATTCGGCACGCAGATGGTGACCAATCTTGAACCGGTCTACGCGATCGTGCTGGCGATCCTGCTGCTGGGCGAGCAACGTCAGCTGGATCGCTGGTTCTACGCCGGGGTGGTGGTGATCCTCGCCGCAGTGTTCGCGCATCCGCTGCTCAATCGCAGACAGCGCGCCACAAACCAGCCCGAACTGCTCGGCACCAGCGAAAGCCACGGCATGGTCGACTGACTGAGTCAGCTGCGTGCGAGCCGTTCGCGCAGATGGTCGATGAAACTGCGTACTTTCGCTGGCGGCTGTTTTCCAGGGTAAACCGCATGGATGCCGCCTTGGGGCAACCGGTACTGCGCCAGCAAGACCACCAGCCGCCCGCTGCGGATGTCTTCCTCGGCCAGGTAATCCGGCAGCACCGCCACGCCGGCACCGGCCAGCACCATCGCACGCACGGCGGCCGCATTGTTGGCCTGCGCCACCTGCCGCATGCGCACGCTGCGCCGATGGCCGCTGCCGCTGACAAAGGTCCAGCGCAGCGGCGTGGCCAGCACCGACATGGCGATCCAGCCATGCGCGGCCAGATCTTCCGGCCGACGCGGCGTACCGTGTACTGACAGATACGCCGGCGCAGCCACGACCAGCTGGCGGAAGCTGCCAAGCCGCGTGGCGTGCATGCTGGAGTCGCGCAACCAGCCTAACCGTATCGCCAGATCGAATCGTTCGGCGATCAGGTCGCTGATGCGATCGCCGATCGCCAGATCGACCTGCACCTGCGGATGCAACTGACAGAAGCTCGCCAGCGCCGGCGCCACCACCGCCATGCCGTAGTCGGTTGAAGTGGTAAGGCGCAGCGTGCCGCTGGGCGTGTCGCGATTGCTGCCTACGCGCTCGATCGCTGCCTCGGCATCAGCCAGCAAGCGTACGCAATCGGCGTGGAAACGAGTGCCAGCCTCGGTCAGCGACATGCGCCGCGTACTGCGCAGCAGCAGCGTCACGCCCAACTCGCGTTCCAGCTTCGCCAGATGCTGGCTGACCATCGCCTTGGTCAGTCCCAGTTGTTCGGCTGCCGCAGTGAATGAGCCCGCGCGTACTAGTGCCACGAATACCGCCAGCCGGTTGAGATTGATTTCGTTCGCCATGATCGTCACTGTCAATTCAAAATTTACAGTGAATTATGCATTGGGCGATTTATCAAACCAATGACATGGCGCATGCTTTCTCCCGTCAACCGCCGACAATCCGTCGCGCGGCATACCTCGACTGGAGCCACCCATGAAAATCGCACTGTTCGGCGCCACCGGCCATCTCGGCCAGGGCATCCTCAAGGAAGCACTGTCACGCGGCTACGACGTGACCGCGATCGTGCGTGACCCGTCGCGCCTCGCTCAACGCGACGACAAGCTGAAGGTCGTCACCGGCGACGTCGCACGACCTGCCAGCTGGATCGATGCCGTACGCGGCGCCGACGCCGTGGTGGCCAGCCTGTCTGCCCGCCGCGATGGCGACCCCGAGAGCGTTCCCGCCAATGCGGGCGTGCTGCTGGACAGCTTGCCCAAGGCCGGCGTGAAGCGACTGCTATGGGTCGGTGGAGCCGGTTCGCTGGAAGTGGCGCCAGGCGTCAAGGTGATCGACGACCCGCATTTCCCTGCGACCTGGAAACCGGAAGCGAATGCGCAAGCCAAGGCACTGGACGTGTTCCGCGCCAGCCAGGCCGACGTGGACTGGACCTACATCAGCCCGGCCGCCCTGATCGAGGATGGCGAACGCAGCGGCAAATACCGTATCGGCGGCGACCAGCTGCTGGCCGACGCCAACGGCGTCAGCCGTATCACGGTTCCCGACTACGCTGTCGCCCTGCTCGATCGGATCGAGCAGCACGACGCGCTGCGCAAGCGCATCACCGTCGCCTACTGAGCGCTGCTTGGCGTGGCCATGCTGGCCGCTCCGGCGGGCATGGCCATGCCGGGCGGCTGACCGGCATCCGGATGATCGTGCGCATGCTCGTGATCGCCGCCCATATCCATGTCCATGTCCTCATCCGGCGGCGCTTTGGCCACGATGTCCTTGTACTGCGCCGGTGTCATGTCGGGCAGTTTCTGCAGGAACGCCACCATGCTCCAGATGGTGGCGTCATCGTGGCTGGAGCCCCACGCCGGCATCGCGCTCATCTTGACGCCGTGCTTGATCACCCAGAACGCCTCGCGCGGATCGGGCCGGAACTTCGACAATTGCGGCGGCTTCGGGTACATGCCCGGACGCATTTCGTTCTCGGCCATGCCCGGTGCCAGGTGGCAACCGGTGCACATCGCCGCGTACTGGCCGGCACCTTTGAGGATCAGCTGCGGATCATCGAGGTTGGGCACCACGATGTCCTTCGCATGGTGCTCGATCGAGCGCTCGCGCAGCGCCTGCATCATCGCGTAGACGGGTTTCGTGTGGGGGGCGTCCGCGCCGATGTTGTAGACGCCGGAACAGACGAAAGCTGCAACGCCGGCGACAGCGATGACGCAGAGAATCGCAAGGGTGACGATGAGTCGTTTCATGGGCTTTCCTCAGAACCGGGTCAGAACCAGATGCGGACACCAGCAACCCATTGCTGGTCGAAAACAGCCTTATGCTCGTCGCGAGCCAAGTCGGCGGTGGCTCCGAAGCGGCGTACCCAGACTACGCCGATATACGGCGCAAATTCGCGCCGGATCTCGTAGCGCAGGCGCAGTCCCAGCTTCGCATCCGTGAGCCCGTCGCCGATGCCGCGCGCCGGGTCGGACTTGCCATGGAAGTTGACCTCCAGCTCCGGCTGCAGAATCCATCGCTGAGTGAACAACAACTCGTAGTCGGCACGCAAACGCGCCGCGGTGCGCCCGGAAGGCCCGGCATAAGCGGTTGCCTCGATCTCGAACCAGTACGGCGCCAGACCCTGCACGCCGATGGCCGCCCACTCCCGCTTCGGGCCGGCCCCGAAATCATGGCGAGCACCTAGCTGCGTACTCCAGAATGTGGCGACGGCGTGATTCCACAGCACCTCGATCTCGCCATCTTCGAGCCTGCCGCCGCTACGCTCGCCCTCGCTGCGCAGCCATAATTTGTCCGCGTCATTGCCGTACCAGCCCTCGGCCTCCCACGACTGGCCGTTCCCGTCGCGGCCATGGAACGCTTCCAGCTGATCCACCAGCAGCATGCCGGTCGGCGCGCTGCCGTGCATGTGCAGCCCATGCGCTGGACTGGCGGCGATGCCGTCGGAATAATCGCCGCTGCGTGCATCCGCTGGCGCGCGGCCGCCTTGCATCGGCCCCATGGCCATACTCGGCGCCGAATCCATGTCATGCGCCGCGCCATGCCTGGCGTCCGGCGTCGCCTGGGGATCCATGACCGACATGTCGTGGCCGGATGTCGCAGGCGCGGCAGGTGTCGGCCCGTGATTCATCTCCGACGCGGAACCGTGACCCCTGCCGCCCATATCCTGCATTCCCGTGGACGAAGGTGTCGGCGTGGCGGGAGCATGCGGCGGCGGCGTCTTCTTGACCGGCGCTTTCGTCGGCGGTTTCGCGGTGCTGCTTGTGCTGGCCGGCATCGCCATGTCATGCATGCCGGCCTGATCCATGCCAGGCATGGCATCCATGCCCATCGGCGCCGTACTGCTCGACGACGCCGGAGCGCTCTGCGCCGTTGCCGCCAACGGCAACACCAGCAGCAGCGCTGCCAGCAACGCCGAACAACGCGGAACGATCGAGGTGTTGCGAAGATGCATCCTCATGACACCACCACTTCGCGGAACATGCCCGCCTCCATGTGATAGAGCATGTGGCAGTGGTAGGCCCAGCGCCCCGGATTGTCGGCGGACACCGCATAGGTGATGCGCTGCGCCGGCTGCACGTTGATGGTGTGCTTGCGCACCTGAAACTGGCCGTCCGGAGTTTCCAGCTCGCTCCACATGCCATGCAGATGGATCGGATGGTTCATCATGGTGTCGTTGACCAGGACGATACGCAGCCGCTCGCCGGTGTTGAAATGGACCGGCTTGGCATCGGAGAACTTCACGCCGTCGAACGACCAGATGAAGCGTTCCATGTTGCCGGTCAGGTGCAGTTCGATCTCGCGGCTGGGTTCGCGCGTGTCGATCGGACCGCCGATGGTATGCAGGTCGGCGTAAGTCAGCACGCGGCGGCCGTTGCCGCGCAGGCCGATGCCCGGATCGTCGAGGTTGGTGCGCGGCATGTCGACATGCATGTCGACACCGGGGCCATATTCGGTACGGGCGTGGCGAACGACCGGTGTGGGCGCGGCCGCCATGCCGGCCATGTTGCCCTGATCCATGGCAGCGTGACCCATGGCGGCATGATCCATACCTGGCATCGCGGCATGACCGCTACCGTGATCTGCATGCGACATGGCGCCCATCATGTCCTGCATACCCAGCCATGCACGCCGGTCCATCGCCGGTATCTCGGCGGGCATCCCCAGCCTAGGCGCCAGCGTGCCGCGAGCATGGCCGCTGCGATCGATCGACTGGGCGAACAAGGTGTACGCACGCTCGTCCTGCGGCTCGACGATGACGTCGTAGGTCTCCGCCACCGAGATACGGAACTCGTCGACCGGCACGGGCTGCACGTCCTGGCCATCGGCGGCGATCACCGTCATCTTCAAGCCGGGAATGCGTACGTCGAAAATGGTGGACGACGAACCGTTGATGAAGCGCAGCCGGATTTTTTCGCCTGGTTTGAAAATGCCGGTCCAATTGCCGGCCGGCGCGGCGCCGTTCATCAGGTAGGTATAGGTGTAGGCGGAGACGTCGCCGAGATCGGTCGGGTTCATGCGCATCTCGTTCCACATCTTGCGCATCGCCAGCGCCTGGCCCAGCCCTTTCTCGCGCACGTCGCGAAAGAAATCCGGCGCGGTCGGCTGCGCGAAGTTGTAGTAGTCGCTCTGCTTCTTCAGCTTGGCGTAGATGCGCTCGGGATTCTCATCGGTCCAGTCGCTGAGCATCACCACATAGTCGCGATCGGTCGGATAGCGATCGGGGCCGGCCGGTTCGATCACCAGCGGACCGTACAAGCCGGTCTGCTCCTGGTAACCCGAGTGCGAGTGATACCAGTACGTGCCTGACTGGCGCACCTGGAACCGGTAGGCGAAGGTTTGGCCGGGTGCGATGCCATCGAAGCTGAGGCCCGGCACACCATCCATGCCGGCCGGCAGGATGATGCCGTGCCAGTGAATCGAGGTCGGCATGTGCTGCAATCGATTGGTTACGCGCAAGGTGACCGTGCTGCCTTCCTTCCAGCGCAGGATAGGGCCGGGAATACCGCCATTGATGGTGACCGCCGGCCGCGTCTTGCCGGTGTAGTTGACCGGCGCCTCGACGATGTCCAGCGCAAAATCGGTACCGCTCAACACGGTGGGATGTCCGGGGCTGGTCAGTGCCCAGACGTTCGAAGGCCGCAGCAGGCCAAGACCGGCCGCTGCGCCGCCCAAGGCCACGCCCTGGACAAAACGCCGTCGCGACAGATCGGTCGCCGGCGACGGAAAAAGTGATTTCATGGAATCTCTCCAGCGGGGAAAGCGCCGGCAACCGATGCCGGCCATACGCACCTGGCGCGCTCGCCATGACACAGGCGAGCGCGGCCGAGGCCCATCGCAATGAGCGAAGGTCAGCCTGTTGGAGGTCGCAACGGCGGTGCGTGGGGGATGCTGGGCGGGGCCGCGACTGATGCAGAGCGTTGCACGGCAACCAGCGGCGCCGGAGCGAGTTCAGCCATGGCAACGGCCGGCAATACACTGCCGCACACTACCGCGCAGTGACAGGCATCCGTCGATGCCTGCTGGCCCTGGCCCCGGCCGCCACAGCAATCGGCATCGGCCTGCATGGCGTGCTGGCCGTGGTCGGCCGAATGGGCCGCGGACGGCACCGGGCTCGCCTGATGCGCGTCGCTCATGGCCATTCCGCCGGGTGTGCCATATGCGGGCGTCACGGCAAGAATCAGCCACGCCAACCACGCCAGCGCGCGAAAGCGTGACGAGCATGCGAAATGGCGAAGCGTGCGGCTCATCGGCGCAGCTTACGTGCTGCATCGCCAGGGCTCAACTCTGGAGCTGCATCCACACGCGATCGGCCCGGCCGGACGACCAGGCATGCTTCCACTCCACACCAACCGGGCTACTTCTACCGGACTACTTGGTGTAACCCATGTGCAGCGTGATCTTGTCACCGGCCTTGAGATCCGCCACCGATGCCGGTGGGAAATGTACGCGCAGCGACATGCCGGCGCTGGTCACTTCGACCATGCCGGTGGTGGTGTCGACGGAGGTCACGGTAGCGGGCATCTGATGCATGCTGCTGTTCATCTTGTGCATGCTGCCTTTCATCTTGTGCATCATCGAGTCGCTATGCATCTGCCCCATGCTGCTGGCGGAAGATGCCGGCGCCATGCTGCCGGCTTCCTGGGCGCTGACCGTGGTGACGGCCAGACCAAGACCGAACGCGACTGTTGCCAGGATGGTTTTCGGCGAAAACATCATGTTGATTCTCCGGGCGGAAGGCAGTCAGGCCGGGAGGCCTGACCGGTTGCGGTCACGCAACAGCCAAAGCCTGCACCGGCGAATGTGCAGGAATGGTTTACGTTACGGGGGAGGACAGCATCCGCGCATCTATACTTGGCACCCCTGCCCGCCGTGACCGCCATGAATTACCGCCACGCCTATCACGCCGGCAATTTCGCCGATGTCCTGAAACACACCGTACTGCTCGCGCTGATCGAGGCGATGCAGGCCAAGCCGACGCCGTTCTGCTACATCGACACTCACGCCGGCAGCGGCAACTACCCGCTGGACGGGTTCGAGGCAAAGAAGACCGGCGAATACAAGGACGGCATTACCCGGCTGCATCCGGCCGAAAAGGTGCCGCCGCTGCTGCAGCGATGGCGCGCCGGCATCCTCGGCGGCGAAGGCAACGAGCAGGGGTTGAAGCATTATCCCGGCTCGCCGCTGCAGGTCGCCCGGTTATTGCGCCCGAACGACAGCGCGCAGTTGTGCGAGCTGCATACGGAAGAAGCCTCCAAGTTGCGCGACCTGTTCCGCGGCAACCCGCGGGTGCACGTGCATCAGCGCGACGGCTACGAGGCGCTGAAGGCGCTGCTGCCGCCGAAGGAAAAACGCGGCCTGGTACTGATCGATCCGCCGTACGAGGCGCAAGAGGCCGAGTACAAGCTGATCGAGAAGGCTTTGAAGGAGGCGCTGCTGCGCTGGCCCACCGGCGTCTACGCCGTGTGGTATCCGATCAAGCTACGCAGCCAGGTGCAGCCGTTTCTGCGCGGCCTGCAGCGCAGCGGTGCGAAACGCGTGCTGCGCGTCGAACTGCTGGTGCATCCGGACGACTCGCCGCTGCGCCTCAACGGCTCCGGCATGGTGATACTCAACGCACCGTGGAATCTCGACGACGTGCTGCGCGAACCGCTGCGCGCGCTGGCCAGCCTGTTGTCGCAGGAGCGCCCGGCCGAAACGAAGCTGGACTGGCTGCTGCAGGAAGGCGCCGAACCCGCCGCACCGAGTCCGCTGCCGCCGTCGCGCCTGCTGCGCCCAGCTACGCCGCCGCCACGCCGGCGCTGACGCCATCGGCGACGCGCACTGCATTGGCCTCGCTTGTTGTAGCGTAGCGATCATCGACCTCTTTCACGCACCGCCACAGGAGTCCGCCATGCGTACCGCCGCCCGCTCCCTGCTCTGCCTGCCCGCCTTGCTGGCTCTGCTGTCCGTACTCGGCTGCGCGCCGGCGCCTCTCTACAAGGCGACCGCACAGGCGACAGCCGCCACGCCGTTCCAGGTCGCGCAAGCGCCCGAACGCTATGCCGGCGGCGACGTCATCTGGGGTGGCCGCATCGTGCAGGTCAGCAACTTCAACGACCACAGCGAAGTCGAACTGCTGGCCTATCCGCTGGATGGCTCGCAGCGACCGAAGGCGAACGACAGCGGCAACGGCCGCTTCATCGCCGTGCTGCCCGGCTATGCGGAACCGCTCGACTACCCCGCGGGCGCGCTGATGACGATCAGTGGCAAGCTCAACGGCAGCCGCGCCGGCAAGGTAGGTGCAGCCGATTACGTATTTCCGCTGATCACCGTGGCGCAGTCGCACGTGTGGACGGCCGACGAAATGAACAAGGGCCGCAACAACATCCACTTCGGCGTGGGTGTGGGCGTCGGCATCCACTGACACCCCGCGCAAAATCCTGCGTCGCCGCTAAACTGTGCGACTCATTTCCAAGGATTGAAGCCGCATGTCGTCCGGTCACGCCAACCCCATCAAGGCGATCCTGCTCGCGCTGGGTGCGAACTTCGCCATCTTCGTGACCAAACTTTTTGCCGCGCTGGTCACCGGCTCCGGCGCGATGATGGCCGAAGCCGTGCACTCCCTTGCCGACTGCGGCAACCAGGGCCTGCTGCTGCTCGGCATACGTCAGGCCAAACGCCCGCCGTCCGACGAATTTCCGCTGGGCTGGGGCCGCGCGCTGTACTTCTGGTCGTTTCTCGTCGCGATCCTGCTGTTCAGTGTGGGCGGCATGTTCTCGATCTACGAAGGCATCCACAAGCTCACCAATCCCGAGCCCCTGAAATGGCCGTGGCTGGCGCTGGGCGTGCTGGTGTTCGGCATCGTCGTCGAAAGCATTTCGATGCGTGGCTGCCTGCAGGAAGTAAACAAGGCCCGCGGCACGCAAAACCTGTGGACATGGTTTCGCGAAACCCGCTCCAGCGAATTGCTGGTGATCTTCGGCGAAGACCTGGCGGCGCTGATCGGCCTGTGCCTGGCCACCCTCGCCGTGGGCACCACCATGCTCACCGGCAACCTGATGTTCGATGCCGCCGGCACCATCGCCATCGGCGCCCTGCTGATCGTGGTGGCGGTATTGGTGGCGATCGAGGTCAAGGCTCTGCTGATCGGCCAGGGCGTAGAGCCGCACCGTCGCGACGAGCTGATGGCCTTCCTGAAAAATCGCCCGGAAGTCGCCGACGTGCTGAACCTGATCACCTTGCAGATGGGACCCGACGTGATGGTGGCGGTGAAGGCGCGCATGGTTTCCGTCGATGGCGATCAACAGCTGATCGCGGCGATCAACACGGTGGAGGCCGCGATGAAGGCGGAGTTCGGCGACGTGCGCTGGAGTTTCTTCGAGCCGGATACGGCGGACTGAAAGGTCCAGTGACGCCCCGATCAACCTCCGTTCCGTCATTTTCACGAGGCCTGCCCCCGAGTGCTTTCGTCGGGAGACGGGAACCCCGTATCTTTCGCATAAAGCGGTATGCACAAAGGCACTGGGTCCCGGATATCGCTTCGCGATTCCGGGATGACGAGCAAAATCAGACCATGCCCAGAGACGAGCAAAATCAGACCAAGCCCAGATCAGCCGAATGCCGTTTCGATAGCGATGGCAAGCTAATGCTTTCGGCCCGAGTGGTACCAGCCCGCATCAAGCTGCGCACATCTCACATCGCCTGAACACAGGCAGCTCTTATGCTTGCCGCAGCGAAACAGCGGGAAGCGTCATGCTCAAGAAATCCTATCCCTACTACCTCGCCAACCAGCCGCAGCAGCCGAATACCGACCTGGTCGTACGGGACAAATACAGCGGCAAGGTTGCCACGCGGGTGGCCGTGCCGGATGCGCAAGCGATCGAAAAAGCGATTGCCGCGGCCGTAAAAGCCAGCGCACCGATGCGCAACTTCAAGCCATGGGCGCGCCAAGCCGTGCTGCAGCACTGCGCGCAGCGTTTCACCGAACGCCGCGACGAGCTGGCCGAGGCGTTGTGCATCGAGGCCGGCAAACCGATCAAGGATTCCGCCGGCGAGGTGACCCGGCTGATCGAGACGTTCCGCATCGCCGCGGAAGAAGCCGTGCGCATCAACGGCGAAACGTTGAATCTGGAACTGGCCGGCCGTCTGGACGGCTATCACGGCTACACGAAGCGCGTGCCGCTGGGGCCGGTGTCGTTCATCACCCCGTTCAATTTCCCGCTGAACCTGGTCGCGCACAAGGTCGCTCCCGCGATTGCCGCCGGCTGTCCGTTCGTGCTGAAGCCGGCGGAGAAGACTCCGATCGGTGCGCTGATCATCGGCGAGGTGCTGGCCGAAACCGATTTGCCGAAAGGCGCGTTCTCGATCCTCACCCTGGACGGCAAAGATGCGGCGGCCCTGGTCGAGGACGAGCGTTTCAAGCTGCTCTCCTTCACCGGAAGCCAGATCGGCTGGGAGCTGAAAGCGCGTGCCGGCCGCAAGAAGGTGGTGCTGGAACTGGGCGGCAACGCGGCCTGTATCGTCGATGCGGACCAGGGCCCGCATCTCGACCGCGTGGTCGAGCGGCTGGTGTTCGGTGCGTTCTACCAGTCCGGCCAGAGCTGCATCGGCGTTCAGCGCATCTATGCGCATGCCGACATCTACGAGGCGTTGAAGAAGAAACTGGTCGCGGCCACGAAGAAGCTCAAGGCCGGCGATCCGAAAAAGAAGGACGTGTTCCTCGGCCCCATGATCGACGAAGCCGCGGCCACGCGCCTGCACGACTGGATCGTGGAGGCGAAAAAGGCTGGCGGCAGGATCCTGTGCGGCGGCGGGCGCAACGGCAACATGCTAGAAGCCACGCTGATGGAAAACGTGTCCGTCGACTCCAAGGCCAACCGCCAGGAAGCCTTCGGCCCGTTCGCCCTGCTCGCCCCGTTCAAGAAATTCGACGACGCGATCGCCATGGTCAACGACTCCGACTACGGCCTGCAGGCCGGCATCTTCACCGACAGCCTCGGCCATGCGATGCGCGCATGGAACGAACTGGAACAAGGCGGCGTCATCGTCAACGACATTCCCAGCTTTCGCGTGGACAACATGCCGTACGGCGGCGTCAAGCTGTCCGGCCTGGGCCGCGAAGGGGTTCGCTACGCGATCGAGGACATGACCGAGTTGCGCTTGATGGTCATGCGCGAGTCTTGAATGCCGCTGACGATGGGCGGCCGGCTCACTCAAAGTGATCCGGGCTTCGTCGCCTGCACGTTCCAGCCCATCGCGTTGTACCAGCGGTAACGCGCGATGCCGGCATACTCGTGCAAGGCCAGGTCGGCCATTGCGAAGTTGTACGACAACGGCCACCAGGACAGCACGCCGCTGACATAATCGGCTCGCACCGGAGTGGCTTCGATGCCGAAGTGCGTGAAGTACAGCATGCTGCGACGCAGATGGAATCCGGACGACACCAGCAACACGCGGTCGGCGCCCCAGGACTTCAGCAGCGGGCCGCTGAACTGCGCGTTCTGCCAGGTGTTCATGCTGCGCGACTCCAGCAGCAGGTCGGCGGCATCGACGCCGAGCCGTTGCAGATTGCCGGCATAGGCTGCCGCCTCCGACTCGCCGAACCCGCGCGCATCGCCGCCGCTTACTTCGACCTTGCACGCGTTGCCGCTCTGCCGGCAGGCGCGATACAGCGCTGCGGCCTCGCTGATGCGCCCGTACGCGAACAGGCTCGCTTCCACCTGTCCGCTGTTCGCTACCTGCACCGTGCTCGCACCCAGCAACACGATCGCATTGCGCTGGCCCCAAGCGACCGGCGCCTGCTCGACGTAATCGGACTGCAACCGGGTCAGCAACCATGTAGGCAACGGCCCGCAGCCCGCCGCCAGCAGCAGGATCGCGGCCAGCGCCAGCAATGCGCGGCTGCAGCGCCGCCACTTCAGCAAAGCCAGCACGATCGCCAGCAGAATCAGGATCAACAGTGTGTTCAGGATCATCAGGGCTCGGCAAAGGTCGGCAGGAAGGCCGTGATTATGCCGGTGTGCGGTGCACCCGTGCGCCAGGGACGCCCAGGAGCCCCATGACAGATGTGCTGCCGCGCGAGTTTGGTTAGGCTGGCTCATCGTGCAGGGAGTACGCCATGACCACCCTCGTGTTCGTCCACGGCTGGAGCGTCACCAATACCTCGACCTACGGCCAGTTGCCGTCGCAACTGCAGCAGCAGGCTGCCGCCGCAGGCCTGTCGCTGACGCTGGCCGATATCTGGCTGTCCGAATACGTGAGTTTCGACGATGCCGTGACCATGCCCGACCTGGTGCGGGCGTTCGATCACGCGTTGCGCGACCTGCATCTGCTCGACGCCAGCTTCGCCTGCATCACCCATTCCACCGGCGGGCCGGTGGTGCGCGAATGGCTACGTGCGCAACGCGACAAGCCGGCCACACACAGCACCATCCGGCTCAGCCATCTGGTGATGCTGGCGCCGGCCAACTTCGGCTCCGCACTGGCGCAGCTCGGCAAGAGCGTGCTCGGGCGGCTCAAATCCATGTTTGCCGGCGTGGATCCAGGCCAGCGCATCCTCGATTGGCTGGAGCTGGGCAGCGCCGAATCGCTGTCGCTCAACCTCGATCACATCCACAGCGACGATCCCGTCCTGAGCGGGCAATTCCAGTTCGTGCTGACCGGCGACCGTCCGGACCGCTCGCTGTATGACCACCTCAACAGCTACACCGGCGAGGATGGCTCCGACGGGGTGGTGCGCATCGCCGCCGCCAACCTCAATGCCCACCACGCCGTGCTGTCGCCGCAGAATGGCGGCGCGCAAGCCGGTGTCGATACATTGGTTCTCAACCTCACCCGCAGTCCGCGCTGCGCGTTCAAGCTGATCGCCGGCGCGGCCCATTCGGGCGATGCCTACGGCATCATGGCCAGCGCGACGCCGGCCACGGTACAGGCGATCGTGCGCTGCTTGCAGATCCGCAGCGCCGCCGATTACGGCGCGCTCTGCGACGCCTTCGACCAGGAAAACGCCGCGCGCGATGCGGACAAGGTGGAGCTCGAACCGGCCGGGCTGTTTTCTCCGCGCGTGCATATCCACGACCCCCGCAGCCTGCTGATCGTGCGGCTCGCGGACGAGGCCGGCGAACCGCTGACCGGCGCCGGCTTCCTGCTCACCGCCGGCGTGCCGGCCAGCCCCGACCTGTTGCCGGACGGTTTCATGCTCGACCGCCAGGCCAATTCGAAGAGCCGCACCACGATCTCGCTGTTCCTCGACCACAGCCTGCTGGCCGGCGACGCCCGCGTGGCCGATCCGCGCAACAGCCGCAAGACGCTGCGCGCGGCGGTCGACAGTCACCGCCCCTACGGCGCCAGCGTGCAGCCCACCGACCTCGGCGGTCTGGTGCATCACGCGCTGGCGAACAGCGCCGCCGGCGACGACCTGTTCGGCATACTCGGCCCGCACCAGACCACCGTGCTCGACGTGGTGCTGCCGCGCAAGATCCACGAAGGCGTGTTCCGGCTGACCCGGCAACTGGCGCCGGAGGATTTCAGCGAGCCCGTGCCCGGCAACGTGATCGACTGAGCGATCCCGTATCATCACGTTCTGCTCGGGCGTAGTTAAGCCGCGCCGTGCACACTAGTTATTTCCCCGCGTCCGCCGACCCCTCCAAGGCATGCAAAAGAAACCGATCTTCTTCGATCCCACCGGCCGTCGAGCCATCCATGTCTCGCGGCTGGTATCGATCGCCGGCGTGGTCAGCACACTGTTCGTGGTGGCATGCGCCATCAGCCTGTTCGTCGGACCGAGCATGGGTGGCCTGCTTCTTGGTGGACAAGGCAAGGCGCGACATGGACTGACCGGCGTGAAGGCCGCCGCGCCCGAGCTGCTGAAACCAGCGGCCAAGCTGGCTGCCGAAGTGCGCGCCCGCCAGAAACTGCTGCATCCATCGCGCGCGCATGCCGGCAAAACCAATGCGGTGCACACGCCGCCGCTGTCGCTGGACAAGCCGGCCGGCCGGCCACTGGCGATCGGCTTCTACGTCAACTGGGATGACACCAGCTACCCATCGCTGAAGCGTGCACTGCCCACGCTGGACTGGGTGATCCCGACCTGGATGAGCGTGAGCGGTCCCGACATGGCGCTGCATACCAGCGTCGACGCCAAGGCACTCAACCTGATCCGCAAGCAGAAGCCGTCCACGCCGATCCTGCCGTTGCTGCAGAACGCGGTAGGCGGCAACTGGGACGGTGCGGGCCTGGCGCGCATGCTGGCCGATCCCGCCGTACGGCAGGCACGTATCGCGCAGATCGTCGACTTCCTCGCCGCCAACCATTTCCAGGGCGTGACGGTCGACTTCGAGGAAGTCCCCGAGAACTCGCACAAGAACTTCAAGGCGTTCCTGTCCGAACTCAACGAAGCGTTCGACCCGCACGGCTGGGGCATCGTGCTGTCGGTGCCGTTCGATGACGCGTCGTGGGATTACAAAGGCTACGCCGACATCGTCGATTTCGAACTGCTGATGGCTTACGACGAACACTGGGCCGGCAAGGATCCCGGCAGCATCGCCGGCCAGGACTGGTTCGAGCGCACGCTCGACAAGCGCATGAAGGTGCTCGATCCGGACCAGACCATCATCGCGATCGGCAGCTACGGCTATGACTGGTCGCACGGACAGAACGCCGAGACGCTGACCTTCCAGGACGCGATGGATCGCGCTGCGGATGCGCAGGCCGACATCGCGTTCGATCCGGATACGCAGAACCCACACTTCTCCTATAGCGAGAATGACGGCAGCAAGCATCAGGTCTGGTTTCTCGACGGCGTCACCGCGTACAACCAGATCCACGCCGCCGACGATTACAAACCCTACGGCTACGCGTTGTGGCGATTGGGTGCGGAGGATCCGTCGATCTGGTCGGTGCTGGGCCGCAACTATGGCGCAGCGGCTCCGCCGTCATTGCAGGCTATCGGCCAGGGTGAGGACATCGACATCGAGGGTCAGGGCGAGGTGCTCGAGGTCGCCGCCGAACCCTCGCCCGGCGCGCGCACCGTCGAGATGAACAAGGACGACGGCAGCATCGATGACGAAAACTACACGGCGCTGCCCAGCTCCTACGTGATCCAGCGCGCCGGCACGTTGCCGCACAAAATCGCGCTGACCTTCGACGATGGCCCCGATCCGGAGTGGACGCCGCAGATCCTCGACATCCTCAAGGCCAAGCATGTGCCGGCGACGTTTTTCATCATCGGCGCGAACGCCGAGATGTCGCCACGGCTGGTGCAGCGCGAGGTCAACGAAGGCCATGACGTCGGCAACCATACCTTCACCCACCCCAACCTGGGCGACAGCCCGCCAGGCATCGTGGCACTGGAACTCAACGCCACCCAGCGGCTGTTCGAGGCGCTTACCGGACATTCGATGCGGCTGTTCCGCGCGCCCTACTTCGGCGACGCCGAACCGACCACCGCCGACGAACTGGTGCCGATCCAGATCGCGCAGAAGATGGGCTACCTCACGGTCGGCCTGCACATCGATCCGGACGACTGGCAACGACCGGGAACGGACCAGATCGTCAACAACGTGCTGACCCAGATCGCCACCACCAATGCGGACCGCAAGGGTCAGGTGGTGCTGTTGCATGACAGCGGCGGCGAACGCTCGCAGACGGTGGCGGCGCTGCCGCGCATCATCGACGGCCTGCGTGCGCAGGGTTACGACTTCGTCACCGTGTCGACGCTGGCCGGCCTCACCCGTGAGCAGACCATGCCGCCGCTGGCGCCAGGCTCGCTGTCGCAATGGGCAGACCGTTTGGTCTTCCTCGCCCTGGGCTTGTTCGGCCATCTCATCCGCTGGCTGCTGACCGCGGCCATCACGCTGGGCGTCGCACGCCTGCTGCTGCTCGGCGGACTTGCCCTGTGGAACCGGGCGCGCGAGCGGCGACGCACGCTGCCCGTGCTCGGCGACGACCCACCGCTGGTCTCGGTACTGATCCCCGCCTACAACGAAGAGAAGGTGATTGCCAGCTCGATCCGGCAGATCCTCAAGAGCCGCTATGCGAACCTCGAGGTCATCGTGGTCGATGACGGTTCCGTCGATGCCACTTCGGCGGTGGTCAAGCAGCACTATGCGCACGAGCCACGCGTACGGCTCATCACCATTCCGAACGGCGGCAAGGCGCACGCGGTCAACACTGCACTGCACGCATCGAAAGGTGCGGTGGTGGTCGCGCTCGATGCCGACACCCAGTTCGAGCCCGACACGATTCCGCGCCTGGTGCGCTGGTTTGCGGATCCCAAGGTCGGTGCGGTCGCCGGCAACGCCAAGGTCGGCAACCGGATCAACCTGATCACCTTGTGGCAGGCGCTGGAATACATCACCGCGCAGAACCTGGAGCGCCGCGCGCTGGCTGCACTCGGTGCGATCACCGTCGTCCCCGGCGCCGTGGGCGCCTGGCGGCGCGACGCGCTGGAACAGCTGGGCGGCTTCCCCGCCGATACGCTGGCCGAGGATCAGGACCTCACCATCGCCGTACAGAAAGCCGGTTATCACACGCTGTTCGACAGCGAAGCGATCGCCTGGACCGAAGCGCCCGACAGCGCGCGCGGTCTCGCTCGCCAGCGCTTCCGCTGGGCCTACGGCACCTTGCAATGCCTGTGGAAACACCGCGACGCCACGTTCCGCCCACGCTACGGTGCGCTCGGCACGATCGCACTGCCGCAGGTGTGGCTGTTCCAGATCGCGTTCTCGGTGGTATCGCCGCTGGTCGACCTGGTGCTGGTCTGGCAGATCGTCAGCACTTCCCTGGACTACTTCCAGCACCGCGGCCAGTTCAACGACGAAAACCTGATCAGGATGCTGATCTTCTATGCCGCCTTCATGGCCGTCGATCTCGCCGCGGCGGCACTCGCCTTCGCGATGGAGAAGAAGGAGCAGTGGAGCCTGCTGTGGTGGCTTGTGCTGCAACGCTTCGGCTATCGCCAGCTGATGTATTACGTGGTGGTGCGTTCGGTATGGACAGCCATCCGGGGGCCGTCGGTAGGCTGGGGCCGGCAGGACCGCAAGGCGACGGTGAATGCCGCAGATGAAGCGGAACACTGAAGCACCGCGCAACATTGAGGCATGCAGACCGCGCAGCGATGCACCCGCCATCGCACCTCGCTGCGCTCAGCCGCCGGCCCGTAGCGCCCACAGGCGCGAGATCGATTCGATAATCCGGCGTCATGTCGCATGAACTTTCGTTCACCACGTGCCGGTTTTGAGCAGTGGGTCAAAGGCTGACGCGGCAGCGATTCTATCCTTGTCATCTTTCGTTGAGATAAAGGGCCGGGGGGCTTTCTCAACGTTACATCTGATGGGGATCATATCGATGAATTTGAAAACCAAGTTCGCGGGCGGCTTGTTGCTTGCCTGCGCAGTCGTTGCTATTCCGGCGTTCGCCGGCGTCTTGCCTGATCACGAGGAATTCGACGCCGCGCTGCAGGTACCGTTCCGCAGCACCGGAGTGCGTCCGGTCACGATGCATTTTTCCTATCCGGGGGCGACACCGGGAACACCGGTGGCGTGGGAAGTCACCCTGCTCGGCCGCGATGGCGGTGCGTTGCGCACATGGCAAGGCCGCAGCACGATCGGCACCGGCAGCACACAGGCACAGGTGCTGTGGGACGGCCTGGATCGCAACAGCAACGCAGTGCCTGCCGGCTACGTGACGGTACGGCTGCGCGCCGTTGCGCTGGATAGCGCCACCGCCGCACGCATCGGCACCGGCCAGCCCGACCAGGCACTGACGCTGGCGCAACAGCGGGCACCGGAGCTGATCGAGGAACAGCGCTACGACGTGCTGGTCGGTGCCGTCGCCGCACCGGTGATGCCGCACTTCCAGGCTCTGCACACGCACAGCAGCGCTTCCACCAGCACCTCGGCGCTATCGCCGATGTCGGCGGTGAGCGCCGGCAGCCTTCCGTACACCATCTACTTCGGCAACCTGCACAGCCAGACCAATCACAGCGATGGCGGCGGCGTGCTGTCCACTTGTACGGGCGCACAGAATCCGCAAAGCGCGCCGTACGGTCCGGCCGATGCCTATCAGTACGCCTTGAACGAAGGCCTGGACATGCTGATGACGTCCGAGCACAACCACATGTACGACGGCTCGACCGGCACCAATACGTCAGCCAGTCCGACCACGGCGCACAACCTTTACCAGTCCGGTCTGCAGGCGGCCAGCACATTCAACGCGGCGCACACCAACTTCCTGGCGATTTACGGTCTGGAATGGGGTGTCATCAGCAACGGCGGCCATCTCAACATCTTCAATTCGCCCAGCTTGCTGGAATGGGAATACAACAGCTCCAACCAGCTAATCGGCGACGTATTCACCGCCAAGAGCGACTATGGCTCGCTGTACACGCTGATGAAAGCGAACGGCTGGGTGGGTCAGTTCAACCATCCCGCCAGCAGCGGCCAGTTCAATGTCGGCGGAACGGATCTCGCCTACACCGCCGACGGCGACGCCGTGATGGCGCTGGCCGAGGTGCTCAACAGCTCGGCGTTCTCCAGCAACACCACCGAGACGGAGACCAGCCGTACCAGCTATGAGCCGGCCTACAACATCCTGCTCGAACGCGGCTACCACGTGGCGCCGAGTTCCGATCAGGACAATCACTGCGCCAACTGGGGTGCCAGCTATACCAACCGCACCGGCGTGCTGATTCCCAACGGCACCGCGCTCAGCCTGTCGGCGTTCCTGGATGCCGTGCGCGCCCGCCACGTATTCGCCACCGAAGACAAGACCGGCCAGATCGTATTGACGGCAAACAGCCATGTGATGGGCGAGCGCTTCAGCAACAGCGGCCCGCTGACGCTCACCGTCAACTACGCCAGCAGCGCCGGCCACACCGTGCAGCGAGTGCAGGTGTTCGAAGGTGTGCCCGGCAGCAATGGCACGATCGCCACTACCTCGAGCACCGCCACCACCACCATCACGCCGGCCAACGGCGACCACTTCTACTACGCCAAGATCACCCAGGAGGATGGCAAGCAGTTGTGGTCCGCGCCGGTGTGGGTCACCCAGGGTGCTGGCGGCGGCGACACCACGCCACCGACGGTGAGTGCCGCGGAGAGCGGCAGCAGCGGCACCATCACGCTATCGGCCAATGCCAGCGACAACGTGGGCGTCACCAAGGTGGAGTTCTATGTCGACAACGTGCTGAAGGCCACCTCGACCAGCTCGCCCTATCAGGCATCCATCGACTCCACCACCTTGAGCAACAGCACGCACAGCCTGGTAGCGAAGGCCTATGACGCCGCCGGCAACGTGGGCACCAGCAGCGCGGTGAGCTTCAGCGTCTCGAACAGCACCGGCGGCGACACCACGCCACCGACAGTGAGCGCGTCCGAAAGCGGGAGTGCCGGCACCATCACGTTATCCGCCAATGCCACCGACAACGTGGGCGTCACCAAGGTGGAGTTCTATGTCGACAACGTGCTCAAGTCGACATCGACCGCCACGCCGTACCAATCCACGCTGGATTCCACCACGCTCAGCAACAGCACGCACAGCCTGGTGGCCAAGGCTTATGACGCGGCCGGCAACGTGGGCACCAGCAGCGCGGTGAGCTTCAGCATCTCCAACAGCGGCGGCACCGCCACCGAGCTGGTGCAGAACAACAGCTTCGAAAGCGGCACCACGCCGTGGACGCAGACCAGCGGAGTGATCAACAACACCAGCAGCGAAGCGGCGCATACCGGTAGCTACAAAGCCTGGCTGGATGGCTACGGCAGCACGCACACGGACTATGTCCGCCAGCAGATCACCATCCCGGCCACCGCGACCAAGGCCACGCTGGATTTCTTCATGCACGTCGACACCGCCGAGACCACCACCAGCACGGCTTACGACACGCTCAGCGCGCAGGTAATTACCTCCGCCGGCAAGTACGTGACCCTAGCGACCTGGTCGAACCTCAACGCGGCAAGTGGCTATGTCGAACACACCGTGGACCTGTCGGCTTATATCGGCCAGACCATCCAGATCAACTTCTACGGCGTGGAAGACAGCTCCAACCAGACCTCGTTCGTGATCGACGACGTCAGCGTGAAATCGCAGTAACGGCAAACGGGGGGCTGGAGTTCTCTGATGAACTCCCGCCCTCTCCGTTCCCGCTCGAACGCTCGTGACCTGGGAAACGCTCGGGCATTGCCGCGCATCTGTATCGTCAACCCTTCAAAAATTTCGCGGTAACTGATCGCTGCATAGCAGAAAATTCTTGCAACCAAGCCGGCGAAACAGTGCGCCGGGTTCGGGATGAAAAACCCATCGATCGGCACGCAGGCCACGCATACCCACACAAAAAAAGGCCCTCGCCAGGCAAGGGCCTTTTCAACGCGGCTCGACTTGGTTGACTCGTGTAGAACCCGGCAAGCCGCGCGCTCAAGAACCGGAATAAGGCATCGCCATGAATGCGTTGTCGGCGGCGCCAAAAATCACTGCAGGATGTGGGCCGAACACAGGCCTCACACTTCCTGTTGCAAACGCTACTTCAGGACTAATTCCCGCGTCAGTTGGCTGCCAAGCAGCTCGCGCATCGATTCCCGATCCATGCTGGCCTTGTCCCGGCTGTCCATGGGACCCAGCACCTTGGTCGAAATGGCATCGGCTTCGTCGGTTCGATCGAGCGCGGCCATGTTCGGGAAGGCAATCGTCAGGATCAGGTCGGCATCCTGCGGCGTACGCGCCTGCGAACGGTAGACGGCGTAGCCGGTGATCAGGCCCGCCTTTTTCATCGCTTCCATGTTGGCCTTGTAAGGCCCGTCCAGGTATTTCATGTAGTTGTTGAACTGCCCTGGCTTGATCTTGATGAAGCTGACTTGCAAGACCTTACCTTCCTTGTAGGGCTTCGCCTCCTGCGCGAAAACCGACCCCATGACTGCGAACATCAGCATTGACACGAGAAGCATCGTGATACGTTTCACAATCTATCTCCTTGACAAACACTGCATGGGTATGCAGTACCGGTCGACGCTACGCCCTGTATTCACAAGCGTCAATCGACCGATTGGTCACTGCATGCTTCGCGCCAAGTGAAGGGCGTCCGGCAAAAATATCCATCAGCTGTCGCGACGTATCCGCATCGTCAACCCCTTCAGAAAATTTCGCAGCAGCTGGTCGCCGCACAACTTGAAATTCTTGTGGTCGGCCTGACGAAACAGCGCGCTGAGTTCCGGCTTGGAAACCGGGAAGCCGGCACTTTCAAGAATCTCGTGCATGTCGACATCCTTCAGCTCGAACGCCACGCGCAACTTCTTCAACACCACGTTGTTGGTGACGCGTTTCTCCACCGGACGCGGCGGCAGGCTTTCGTCGCGGCCACGGCGATAGAACACCAGGCCATCGAGGAAATGCGCCAACACGGCATTGCTGCATTCGGCGTAACCCGGTTCCTCGTCCTTCTTCAGGAATGCGTGCACGTCCTCCTTGGCGACAGGGAAATTCGCATCGGCAAGATGGGTGATCTCCACCACCTTGGCGTCGCTGAGGTCGAGCATGTAGCGGATGGCGCGCAATACATCGTTGTTGATCATGTCGTTCCGGTAGGTCTCGCTGAAGACGCCATGCTACCGCGCCACGCCCACCGCGATTAAGCCCGTTTGCATCATGTCTGCAATTTATCGCTGGCAGACCGGAGCATCGCGCCATGCCGTACCCGTTCCTTTTGCGTGATCACCCGTACCGGCGGTGGCCTGCGCCGAACGGCTAAACCCTTGGTGCGTCTTCCGGATAAGGCCGCACCTGAGCATGAGAAGTCACCGGACCATTACAATCAACGGCAACCGCAGAAGAGTGGAGCATGCGATGGCCAAAGGGTCGAACGCTGCCATGGTGATTCAAGTAAAGGTCAAGCCCAATGCCCGAGCCAGTCTCATCGAGGAAACCACCGATGGCGTATGGCTTGCCCAGCTGAAGTCGCAGCCCATTGACGGCAAGGCCAACGAAGAGTTGATTGCGTTGGTAGCCAAACGCTTCGGTTGTCCCAAATCCGCCGTATCCATCAAGAGCGGCGCCTCCGGCCGAATAAAGCGTGTTTGCATCCAGACCGCCTGACGTTTAGCTCGCAGAACGCGCCGATGCGGACAAACGGCCAGCATCCGGATCATCGGCCGGCAAATCGAAGTCCTTGCTCAACGCCGCGATGCTCACCTGCAATGAATCCAGCTGCCGCGCCTGATCCTCCAGCTTTTGCTGGGCCGCTCGCGTGGCACTGATAACGACGAGCGCTTGCGCGTCGATGCGCTCGATCAGTTGGCGTTGCCGCGCGGCTTCGAACACTTGAAGCGCGTGCATGCGTCCGTGACGAGCCGCTATACGCTGCAGACGGGTCACGACGCGCTGCAGACGGGCGATCTGTTCGTCCAGCCACGCTTGCTCGGCAGTTCGTCGATCCGGCGGGTTCATGGGCTGCGACTTGCGGCTGACGGGCGGCGGCGAAGCGATGTCCGGCGAATGCACCGGCGAAGGCGTTGGTCCGGCCGTTGGAGCGACGACAGCGGATTTCTCCGGCTCGGCAGCGGGCAGGCGCAGGTCGTATGCGCGGCTGATTTTTCCGAACGGACCGTCTAGCGCTACCTGCAGATGAACGACGGGTTTGTCGATCAGCCGGCGGCCGGCAAGACGAACGAAATATCGGCCATCATCTCTCTTTAGCCATGCTGCCTTGATGGCCAACGGATATCTGGTATCGGCGTTTTCCTCGTCATGCACGAGGCCGGTCATGCTTCCTTCGACAGCTAAGCGCAGCTTGGTCAAATCGACGTTGGCGACATTCATCAGTTGCACATCGACCATCAGCGGCTGGCCCAACGCCGAGCGAAGGCTTGCGTGGCCGAGTTCGACAGCTGCAGGTAGCGCGTTCTCACGCATACGGGTGACTGCGGCAATGAATTTCGCAAACATGCTCATGTTTCTCGCCCTGCATACACGGAAACAATCCCCTCGACTCGCCGAACTTTCCGGTCGGCGCCAAGGCCACGAAATCATGGGAGGGGCGTACTGCCCCTCCCATGCGTGGCGCCTCACGGCGGGACAGGTGGCAAAGCACTGCACAATGCCACCTGATCGGCCCGCGAACCGCATCGCGTACAGTCGCGGACCTCGAGTCAGCTGTGGCCAGAGGGCCAGCCACAGCTGAAACCTTCGGGGGCATGGGCGCTGGGCCCATCGCCCTGCGAGGCGTTGTTGATGACGGTGGCGCTACCTAGCGCGATGGAGCCCACGCCGCCGGCATAGCTGCCATAGCCCCAGGCTTGCGCGCGTCCGGCGGTCGCCTTGGCATCGCGTCCCATCGCGAACGAATAGTCGCCGTAGGCCAGCGCGTTCACGCCGAGCGCAAACGCACTGGTGCCGTAGGCCCAGGTCGGATAGCTGCAGTTGCCGCCGATGGCGATGCTCTCGGTGCCGGTCGCGATGGCGCCCTGGTTGGACGTGGTGCCGCCGCCGTACATGCGCCGACCGGCGCCCTGCACGGTATCCACCTGGATTTTCATTCGAGTCACCTTCGTATGATATTGCGATTGGAGGAGTTCAGGGCAGTTGCCGGAGGTGGCGCAGGGACAGCGGCGGATCGGCGCCCACAAGGCAGGCAGGAGACCGTTGATGGATGCCGAGCTGACCGTTCTGCTGCCGGTGAAAATCCATTCCGCCAACGAAAATGGCTTGATCAAATTGATCGTGACCCTTGACCAGACCAGCGGCAAAAAACTCGATGCCACACAGGTCGAAGCCGGATAAAATTCGACGTCACGAGTACCATGTGTTATTTGTTACATTCATATTCTTTGCGTGAGACGTAAAAAGACGCTTCGACGCATTAAATGTGAATCCCTTTAACTCAAAACCATGACTGGACAAGGCATTGACAGCGACGCGGCCATGCAAGGCATGACGCACTGAAACGCCGACTCGAACGCCCGTAAGAAGCCTGTGCAAGCACTTCAATCATGGCTTGCACAAACACGCCCTTCGCAGTGGCGCACCTCCATTCCGAAGAATGGCGTGCGGGGCACGACTACGCGCTGGCGTATCGCAAATTCATTGCACTTAATGAAGGCAAAACGCGGGCCATTATCAAAACCTAACGACTATCATTTGACACGATCTAATAATACCCATGCCGTTACGTTTTTTATTATCAAAATACGACCAATTTCTATCTAGAAACGACCCTTGCTTCAAATACGTGATCCATTCGCCAACGCCTCCAGCAGATACTTGCAAAGCGGCCCAAGGCATCTTGCAAAGCGGGCCGCATATGACGGGCAGCGTGGCCGGATCGATGACGCTCCTGAGCGTGAATCCGGGGAACGGACGGCAAACTGCTTTAGCAAGATCTTGTTGATGTTCGAAAGAAAACGCTGATACCGTCTTTCTTGAGCGTCAGGTTCTTGCTGGTTGGCGGCAGGAACGCGGCCCTCTTCGCGTGGGGACCAGAGACTGGATTGGGCAGGTGCGGTGCATGCGGACGTTGATCACCGAGAGCGCGTTGCTGAGGCGTACCGAGCCGCCGCCGCGCATCATCGCAAGCACCGACCGACTGGAATGGGCGTCGATGCAGTCGGTGATCCTCCAGGAAATTCCGCATCACCATGTCTACGATGGCGGCTCGAACCTGTGGCTCTCCACGGTTCCGGAGCGACCGACCGACATAGTCAGCACCCTGGCCGGCAGCCGGAAGCACGGCCCCCTGGCGCCAGGATCGGTCTGCCTCACATACAAGCACGGGGAGGCGACGGTCTCGCTCGACAGCCATGTCGAGGTGCATCACACCTACGTCCGTCCCCACGTCGTGGAGGAAGTAGCGTCGACCCTGTTCAAGGGAGACGCCCGGAAGATCGAGCTGATCCCCATCTTCGGGGTCGATGACCCGATCACCTCGATGCTGCTGGCGAGCGTTCGGCACTCCATGGCAATGCCGGACGGACATCTCGGGCAGCTCTACAGCGACTATGTCGCCAGAGCGCTTGTCGCGCATCTGCTGAGGAGCTTCTCGACCCGCATGGACCTCGCCTTGCCGCGAACCTCCGTCGGCCGCTTCAACACATGGAAGATCAACGACCTCACCTCGTACATGCGCGAGAACATCGCACGGGACATCGGCATACAGGAATTGGCCGCGATCACCCACTACAGTCCGACTCACTTCGCACGCGTCTTCAAGGCAACCTTCAACTGCACGCCGTACCAGTATCTGGCGCGCATGCGCATGCAACGCGCTCGCGAACTGCTTTCGGCGACCAGGCTTCCCATCGCATCGGTCGGCGCGGCATGCGGCTTCCCCAGTCACGCGCATTTTTCGTCCGTGTTCAGCCGCTATGTAGGTCTCACCCCCGCTGCCTATCGAGGCATGCGAATCCCTGTGCGGATCGCCGAACCCTGAGCTGCTCGGATGGCAAGCGCGACGCCCGCTCTGCACGTCCACGAGTGGTCGCCCGAACAGCGGGACGGCCGCGGCCAGCGCGGGGATGGGGCCCACTGATTCGCCGCAAGGATTGAATCGGCCGCGACACGCCCCACCTTGAACGGCATTGCCCGCGTGCGGGCCCGCGTCATCTCCGATCCGTCCTGCGAGAGCCCATGAGCGACGCCACTACCGACGCACCCCGCCCCATCCGCCGTATCGGCGCATTGCGCGAACTCTGGCCCTTTGTGAAACCGCATCGCGCGCTGGCGATTGGGTGGCTCGTGTTCCTGGGCTTGTCGTCCGGCGCCTCGCTGGTGCTGCCGATGGCGTTTCGCCACATCATCGACCAGGGCTTCGGGCATTCCAGCCAGGCGGTGATCAACGAGACCTTCATCGCCCTGTTCGGTGTGGCGCTGGTACTCGCCATCGCCACTGCTGCGCGCTACTTCTGCATCACCTTGCTCAGCGAGCGTGCGTTGGCCTCGCTGCGGCAAAAACTATATGCACAGGTGATCCGGCTCGACGTCAGTTTCTTCGAGCGCAGCCGCGTGGGCGAGTTGCTGTCGCGCCTGAGCGCCGACACCGAAGTGGTGCAGGCGCTGATCGGCTCCGGCGTCTCCGTCGCATTGCGCAGTGCCGTGATGCTGATCGGCGCGGCAGTGGCGATGGTGTGGACCGCGCCCTCGCTGGCCGGCCTCACCGCGCTGGTAATTCCGGCCGTGATGCTGCCGATCCTGGTGTTCGGCCGCCGCGTGCAGAAACTTTCGCGCGCCAGCCAGGATCGCCTCGCCGATGCCGCCGCGATCGCCAACGAGACGCTCAACGCATCCACCGCGGTCAAGGCGTATGCGCGCGAGGATATCGAGAGCACCCGCTACGGCAGCGCGATCATGCGTGCACTGGCTACCGCGCGCCGGCGTATCGGCATGCGCTCGCTGCTGACCATGGCAGTGATCGTGCTGGTCTTCGGCGCGATCACGCTGGTGCTGTGGGCCGGCGCACGCCACGTGCTGGCCGGCACGCTGGGCGCCGGCGTGCTGGGTCAGTTCGTGCTGTACGCCGTATTCGCCGCTGGCTCGGTAGCCGGCCTGTCCGAAGTGTGGGGCGACGTACTGCGCGCCGCCGGCGCGATGGAGCGTATCGGCGAATTGCTGGCCGAGCGCGCCGAGATCATCGATCCGGCACAACCGCTCGCCCTGCCCCGTCCCGTCCATGGCGCGCTGCGTTTCGACGGCGTGACCTTCCATTACCCGACCCGCCCCAATGCCCCGGCGCTGCACGACTTCACGCTGGATATCCGCCCGGGCGAAACCGTCGCCCTGGTCGGTCCTTCGGGCGCCGGCAAGAGCACCGTGTTCGCGCTGCTGCTGCGCTTCTACGACCCACAGAGCGGCCGCATCAGCGTCGACGGCATCGACCTGCGCGCGCTGACTCTAACCGAGCTGCGCGGCGCGATTGCGCTGGTGCCGCAGGAAACCGTGATCTTCAGCGGCAGCGCCGCCGACAACATCCGCTTCGGCCGCGAAGGCGCCAGCGACGAGGAAGTGCGCGAAGCCGCCCGCGCCGCCGAAGCACACGACTTCATCAGCGCACTCAGCGACGGCTATCAGGCCGAAATGGGCGAACGCGGCGTGCGCCTGTCCGGCGGCCAGCGCCAGCGCATCGCGATCGCCCGCGCAATCCTGCGCGACGCCCCGCTGCTGTTGCTCGACGAAGCCACCTCATCGTTGGACGCGCAATCCGAAGCAGCGATCCAGCAGGCGCTGGAACGTCTCGAAAAAGGCCGTACCACTCTGGTCATCGCCCATCGCCTCGCCACTGTGCAGCGCGCCGACCGCATCGTCGTGATGGATGGTGGGCGCATCGTGGCGCAGGGCACGCACGAGAGCTTGCTGGCCGAGGGCGGCCTGTATGCGGAGCTGGCGCGGTTGCAGTTTGTGGCTTGACGTTCGGAAGTGCTGCCGAGTTTTTGGATTCCGCAAAATCGATGGATCCGATCGAGTGCGTCGACTATCGAACTAGCCCTTCGCATCGGACTTGGCGGGGGAAAACCAGAGACGCTGATGCGCAAGGTCCATGGTGATGATCCATTGGCGCAGGATCGGCGCGCCGATGTTTCCATCGACGACGAGGTCCTGCACCTGTGCTTTTGCCTGCAACTGAACGTGCGGGGCCAGGGCGATATTCGCGGGTTGACCGTGAGTCGCTGCAGGATCCAACCCTAGGGCGGCGGCGACGGCACGATTGACGATCAAGGCGCCGTCGCTGCCACAATCAAGCTCGAACCAGAGCTTTCCCTTCGCGGTGGGTACTCCCACCAGCGGAGTGAGCGATGCGCCACCCACCTCCCGCGCCAGACGCATCGGCAGCTCGGTCGCGTGACCAGTGCGCACTTTCGCACTGGCTGGCGTCTCGACGATCAGGCGGCCGCCCGACAGGTCGAGCGTGACCACCTGCCCCGCAAAGGCATCCAGCGCCACCGATCCGTCCAGCGGGGGTGCATCCTTCGGCAGCAATTTGGAGAAATCCCACACCCCCGCCTCGGGGATCGTGATCGAGTGGCTGGCCACCTTCAGCTTCACGCCATCGCAGCGCGGCAAGTCGAGGCGATCCCCCCGCATCCGCATCCCCGATAGCCGTCCCCATGGTTCGCAGCCGGCCTTGTCCGCACCACCGGGCGTGAGCACCGTCAGCCCGCCTGCTGTGTCGAGCAACACGGTGGCGGGGCTGCCGCCCACCTGCACCTGCATGGAGGGCACGGCGCCCAAATAGGACGTCAGCGGAATCACCCATGCCGGCGCGGGCTCCGCAGCGTGGGACACTCCGACGGCACCGAGAGCGATCACGAAGGCGATGGACCATCTGCGTTTGGGCACGTTGCTGCTCCTGGGCTGGACTCCGCGCAAGATAGCGGACCCGCCAGCGCGCACCATCGGTCGAAAGTCATTTAACGCGACTCAGTGCGCGGACTCCTCCCGTTCCGCATCCACCGCCCGCTTCACCGCGGCAACGAACTCGCGCCGCGCGGCGACCAGTGCGTCGGACGTCGCGTGCGGCCATGCGCCAACCTGGGCGATCACCAGCTGGCGCGCGGGATCGACGTAGACCATCTGGCCGAAGATGCCGATGGCGGCATAACTGCCGTCGCTATCCGTCCACCACAGATAGCCGTAGCCGCGATCGGGCTCGTCGACGCTGGTCTGACGGCGCACCGCGCCCTGCAGCCAGGCCGCGGCAATCACCGACTTGCCCGCGATGCGGCCGCCGTCGAGCATGAATTGCCCCAGCCGCGCGTAGTCGCCCAACGTAGCCGACAAGCCGCTGCCGCCGGTGTCTCTGCCATCGCATTCATCCTTGATCCAGTACGCATCGGCGGCCATGCCGTACGGTTTCCAGATGGTCTGCGAAAGATACGTAGCCAGTGAACGGTGCGTAGCCCGCTGCACCAGGATACCGAGCAGATCGGTTTCCGCGGTGTTGTAGTTCCAGTGCGCGCCGACGGGCCATTGCCGCGGCTGTTTGCGCAGGTACGACAGCACATGCGCCTGACCGTCGACGCAGGCACCGAGATACATCTGCGCCACATCCGACTTGGCGTCGGCATAGTCCTCGTTCCAGTGCACGCCGGAGGTCATCGTCAGCAACTGCTGCACCGTGACCTTGGCGTAGGCGCTGTCACGCAATTCCGGGATATAGGTGCCCAGCGTGTCGTCCATGCTGCGAATGTCGCCCCGCTGCAGCGCGATCCCCAGCAACGTGGAGGTAACCGATTTCGCCACGGAGAAAGACTCCCAGCGCTGCTCCGGCCCGAAGCCCAGTGCGTAACGCTGCAGGCGGATGCGGCCGTGCTGCAGCACCATCACGCCGGCGAGGTGGTACTGGTCCATGTAGCCGGTCAACCACGCCGATGTGTCCTGCCCCGGCATCGCCAGCGGCTTGCCCTGTGGCAGCTCGTGGACACGCGTACCGTGTTCGGCACGGTCGCTGGGAAACAGCTTGCCCATCTGCCGGAACTGCGCCTCGCGCTGCGCTTGTGGCCAGAACAGCACCGCCTCGCGTTGCTGACCGATAGTCGGGGCGGGCTGCTCGCCAACCGCTGGCAGCGAGACAGTCAGGCAGAGTGTGGCGACCAGCAGACAGATGCGGATTTTTGAACCCATGGCGGTGCGTGTCGGGTAGTTGCGGAATCGACATGTTACTGGCCCGCGCCGGCGTTGATCGCTAGTGGCGCAGGCCGATTCCTGTTCGGCAAGTATCTGGCTCGCTGGAGTGCACTCTGCCCTCCCTTCTTTCACCTGAAAGTCACGCGCGCATTCACGCCGTCGTCCACAACATGGTGGTCCCATGCTGACCGTATGAGTCGGCTCCGGGCGTCATCCGCAGACTCGTACTTCGGAACAACGCCTGCGCAAGCCGGTGTCACCGATTCGTTTCACCACCCAAGGAGTTCCCCATGATCAAGCGCTTGCTTCCTCTGTTGATCGGACTGTCGGTTTGCGGCGCCGCCCTCGCGCAGGACACGCCTGCCACCGCTCAGTCGTCGACCAGTACCGTTACCACGCATCACACCACCACGACGACCACATGGTCGACCCAGCCGCCCACTGGCGGGACTAGCGAAGAAGCCGTCAAAACCGCGATCGCCAACGCCGGCTACAAGGAAGTGAAGGGCCTGAAGTTCAAAGGCGGCGTATGGCGCAGCAAGGCCCGCGGCGGCAACAAGAAGTGGGTCGAACTCGCGGTCGGGCCGGTCAACGGCAAAGTGTATGCGGCCGACGCACCGTCCAAACTCAACAAGGACGAGATCAGCGCCAAGCTGGTGACGGCCGGCTATCAGAACGTCAAGGACGTGAAGTTCGATGACGGCCTGTGGGCCGCTGAAGCCAAGACGGCGCATGGCGACGATGTCGACCTGCTGGTCGATCCGGACGATGGCAGTGTGGTGGCCAAGTCGCGCGATTGATTCATTGCGTCTGCGAAGGTCACGGAAGCCCCTCGCGCTGAGTAAACATGCTTCTATGTAGGAGCCCGCTGGCGGGCGATGCTGTTGCTTGTTACAAGCATCAAAGCGACAGCATCGCCCGCCAGCGGGCTCCTACACGTGGGGAACAGAAATCGCTGCCGCCTCGGTTTCCGACTACCGGTTCGCTATAACTCTGACCACTCAACGCCCGGTCATCTTCAACGCAGCCTCGGGCAAGCGTTCGCCTTTAATCTCGATCTTCGACGCCGCCGCGTTGATTTCGTCGAGATCGCCAGCGGTCAAATCCAGATCGACCGCACCCAGATTCTCTTCAAGGCGATGCAATTTGGTCGTCCCCGGAATCGGCACGATCCATGGCTTCTGCGCGAGCAGCCATGCCAGGGCCATCTGCGCGGGCGTCGCGTGCTTGCGCTCGGCAACCGTCTTGATCAAGTCCACCAGAGCGAAATTCGCCTTGCGCGCCTCGGGGGAGAAGCGAGGCACGTTATTGCGGAAATCCGTCGTATCGAACTTTGTGTTCTCGTCGATCTTGCCGGTCAGGAACCCGGCACCCAATGGACTGAACGGCACGAAGCCGATGCCGAGTTCTTCAAGAAGCGGCAAAAGCTCCGCTTCGGGCCCGCGCCAGAACAGCGAGTATTCGCTCTGGACGGCCGTCACCGGTTGCACGGCATGGGCGCGACGAATCGTCTGGATACCCGCCTCCGACAGGCCGAAGTGCTTCACCTTGCCCTCGGCGATCAGCTCCTTGACCACACCGGCTACGTCTTCGATCGGCACCTGCGGATCGACGCGGTGTTGGTACAGCAGATCGACGCGGTCGGTGCGCAGCCGCTTGAGGCAACCTTCCACCGCAGCCTTGATGTGCTCGGGGTGGCTGTTGGTGCCACTGCCGCGTTCGCCGGTCTGTGGATGGATATCGAAGCCGAACTTCGTTGCGATGACCACCTTGTCGCGAATGGGAGCCAACGCTTCGCCGACAAGCTCTTCGTTGGCGAACGGCCCGTACGCTTCGGCCGTATCGAACAAGGTGACGCCGCGGTCGTGGGCGCCGCGGATCAGCTTGATCATCTCCTGTCTGTCGGCAGGCGGGCCGTATGCCGCGGTCATGCTCATGCAGCCAAGGCCTAGCGCCGAGACTTCCAGATGGTCGTTGCCTAATTTGCGGTTCTTCATGGATCTACTCCGTTCGTTGTTTCAGCCAGCCTGTTACCCGTTCCATCGTTTGCCTTTCCTGATCCGCCTGCATCGAGAAGCCGGGGCGGAGCCGCGCCTTCGGTGCATGGCCGGCGAGGATGGACAAGCTGTTTCCCAATCCGTAACCCCCATGGGTAACGAAGGGAACCAAGGTCTTCCCAGACAGATCGTGCGCGGACAGGAAGGCGCGAATGATCGGTGGGGTGGTCTCTCCCCAGATGGGGAATCCAAGGAACACGGTGTCGTAGCCAGCCATGGAGGAGACATTGGTCTCCAACGCGGGCTCGTAGCCACCATCGCGCTCTTGTCGCGCCCGTTCGACCGTTTCCAGGTAGTCCTCCGGATAGGGTCCGGCAGGCCGGATCTCGAACAGTTCGGCGCCTAGCGCGCGGTGGATCAGTCCGGCGACGACGCGCGTGTTGCCCGAGCGCGAGAAGTAAGCCACCAATGTCCGCGAACCCGCGCGCCGCGCTTCTCGGCCGTCGGCAGTTGTTGCGACCGTGCCGCCAAGGGCAAGGAAGGTAGCCAGCGAAAAGCTCACGGCTCTGCGCACCGGGTCATGAGGTGACGACATGTTTCCTCCAGCGGGTCAGTGCAATCCCCGCACGAGGACAATCTAGTGCCGAAGAACGGCAGGCACTAGATGGCATAATCGGAAATGGTTAATAACCGGAGCGGATAAATGCCGACCGAGAGCTACGACCAGCTCGCGATTTTTTCGGTGGTGGCGCGGGAGCGCAGCTTCACCCGTGCGGCGGCCAAGCTCGGCATGTCGCAACCCGCGTTGAGCCGGGCCATGCGTCAGCTGGAAGAACGATTGGGCGTCCGGCTCCTTGCGCGCACGACGCGTAGCGTTTCCCCCACGGAGGCCGGCGAGCACCTGCTGCGGGTGATCGCACCCCGATTCGAAGAAATCGACACGGAACTGGCCCTGCTCAGCGAGTTCAGGGACAAACCCGCCGGCAGGTTGCGCATCACGGCCGGCGAACATGCGGCGATCTCCGTCCTGCAGCCCGTACTGGCGAAGGTCCTGCCGCAGCACCCGGATATCCACGTCGAGATCACCGTGGACTACGGCCTGACCGATATCGTGGCCGAAGGCTACGACGCCGGCGTCCGGCTGGGTGAGCAAGTCGCCAAGGACATGATCGCGGTGCGCATCGGGCCCGACGTGCGGATGGCCGTGGTCGGTTCCCCCGATTACTTCGCCCGGCATCCGCGACCCAAGACCCCACGCGATCTCACGCGGCATAACTGCATCGCCATCCGCCTGCCGACTTATGGCGGCATCTTCCCCTGGGAGTTCGAGAAGAAAGGCGAAGAGTTGAAAGTGCGCGTCGAGGGCCAGCTGGTGTTCAACAATATCGCGATGCGCCTGGACGCCGCCCTCAAGGGTCTTGGATTGACTTACATGCCCGAGGACCTGGTGCAGGCGCATGTCGCGAAGGGGCGACTGATACGCGTGCTATCGGACTGGTGCCCATCGTTTCCTGGATACCACCTCTACTATCCGAGCAGGCGCCAGAGCTCACTCGCCTTCACGTTGTTCCGCGACGCCTTGCGCTATCCGGGCTAATTTCTCGCTCATTTCCGCCCGGCGGTTTCGACCAGATACTTGTCCAATGCCTCGCGGACGCGTCTGGCCGCATCGGCGTCACCGTGTTCGGCCAGCACCTGCGTCAATTGCCGCAGCTGCGAAGCGGTCAGGCCGACTCTCATGCTGGCGTCCACGTGCGAACGCAACTGCGGCTCCACGCCTGGCGTTGCAGCCAGCGCCCCGACCGTGGCCAGCTCGCGGCTCGGCCAGTCGAGGTTGTCGCGTTGGAAGATGTCGCCGAACAAATGAGTTTGCAGGAACCGATTGATGACGGGCGCGAAGTCGAACAGCGGCCCCTTGACGGGTGCGCCCGAAATGCGGGTCTGATTGGCTGTGCCCGCCACCAGCAAGGCATCGCCCGTGGGCACGGGACGACTAGGCTCGCGCCCCGGTGCGTCATGGATGCCGCGCCGCTGGCGCTCTTCCACCACCTTCTTCAGTTCGCCCAACGCGTTGAGGCTGCGCGGAAAACCGACATAGGCGTAGAGCTGCACCAGGATTTCTTTTGCCTCATTGATGGTCAGGCCCGCATCCAGTCCCTGGCTCAAGGCGGCGCGTAGCCTCGGCATGTCGCTCGTGGCCATGAAGGCGGCGATCAGCGGAATGGATTGCTGCCTGGCGGACAGCGTCTCGGACGTGGGCTGCTCGTGGGTCATGGCATGGGGCTCCGCGGTATTCTGAAAGGCGTACCCCGGCGCCATCGCCAACTCCGCACCCAGGGCCAGGGCTGCTGCCAGCAAGCGAGATTTATGGAGTCTCGCGGGCGTTGTATTGCTCATCAGACACTTTCTCCATCCAGTCCACGCTCTTGCCATCCACAGCACCGGTGATCGCCAGATGGGTCATCGCACTTTTCGGCGCAGCGCCGTGCCAGTGCTTCACGCCCGGTGGGCACACGACGACGTCGCCGGGATGGATTTCCCGCACGGGCCTGCCCCATTCCTGGACCAGACCCACGCCAGAGGTCACCACCAATCGCTGCCCGGCAGGATGCGTGTGCCACGCCGAACGCGCGCCGGGTTGGAACGTCACGTAGGCACCGGAGGCATGGATCTCGCTGCTGGCCGGAAACAAAGGCTCGACCTGGACCTTTCCGGTGAAGTAATCCGCCGGCCCGGCGGTGATGGGCTGGATGCCCGCGCGGATGATCTGTTGTGCGGCCGAGTGCGGCTCGGCTGCGCCGCCAACGGGGATCGCCATGCATGCCGCGATGCCCAACAAGGTTTTGTTCATGGCAACGAGTTCTCTTGGTTTGGAGTGGGATCGAGTCAGAGCGTCCGACCATAGAACGGCGTCAGCTTGCCCATGGCGGCATCCACATACTTCGGTACCCAGTAGGTTTCGATGTGCGTCGCGCCATCTATCTTGTACAACTCCTTGTCCTTTGCGCCGGTAGCCTTCTTGAACGCGTCCTCAGTCATGTACAAGCTGTCGGCCTTGCTACCCGCCATCATCAGCAACGGCTTGTCGATCAGTTCGATCTGGTTGGTGGCATCGAAGCTCATCAGGTCAAGCAAGCTGCTCATGGTGTACTTGAAGGTCGAGCCGGGGTGCGCGTACGTCTTCCAGTAGTACTCGTAACCTTGCCGATACAGATCGAACGGCAATTTCGCGATCTGCTCATCGGTCAGATTGGCATCGCCTGCATAGAGAACTTCCCCGCCGGCCGCTTCCTGGGCACGGGCAGCCGACGCCTGCCGCAGGCGCTCCTGGATGGTGGACAGCTGCGAATCCATGTAGCCATTGCGACGGACGCGCCCGGAGTTGAACATGCTCAAGGTCGCGATCGCCTTGAATCGCTTGTCGGTTTCCGCGGCCTGCAACGCATAGCCGCCGCCACCGCAGATGCCGAGCAGGCCCAGGCGCGTGCTGTCGACGCCCGGATAGCGGCCGATGTAATCCGCCATGCCATGGATGTCCTCGATGCGGTTGGCCGGCTTGTCCACGTTGCGCGGCTGGCCGCCGCTCGCACCCTGGTATGCCGCATCCGCAGCGATCGTGATATAGCCCTGCTCCGCCAATCGCTGGGCATACAAGCCGGCCACTTGTTCCTTCACTCCACCATTCGGGTGCGCCACGACGACGGCGGGATATTTCTTCTGCGGGTCATAGTTCGCAGGGGTATACACGTTGGCGGAAATATCGAGGTCGTGCAGCTTGTACGTGACCGGGTGGATATGGACCTTGCCCGGCTCGTTCTTCGTGATCGCCCCGTCGTAGACCAGGGTGAACGGATTCTTCTTGTAATCCGCCGCGCTGGCATTGCCCGCCGAGATTCCGATCATGGCGGCCATGAGTGGGGCCATCAAAGTTTTGCGCTTCATTTGTGTGCTCCATGGATAGAACGTCCGCGCCGCAACGGGCGCACTCCTCATCGATCCAGATGTTTCTCGGCGAGGAATGTCGACACCAGGTCCGCGATCTGGACGTTGTTGAGATCAGAGAAGATGAAATGGGTGTTGCCGCGGATGCCGATGTCCGGAAGATGCACAAGGGTCACGTCACCGCCATGCCTGTTGACGGTGTCCCGCCACTGACGCGCCATCTGGAGCCTCGCGCGCCAGCTGTCCTGCGCAGGCAAGTCCACCGGGTGATCGGGAATGTTGTCGCCGTACAAGACGAGGATAGGGATCTTCGTCAGCGCCATGAATTGCGACCTGGAAACAGCAGCGCCTTGCACGGTATCGAAGGCGCTCGGGATCGACGCCGGCATTTCGCCCTCGGGGAAGAGGAAGCTGCTTCCCGGCTCGAACGCGACGATTGCCTTGACGTTACGGCTCTTGATGGCCGTCAGCCAACCCGGACCGCCACCCTGCGAGTGAGTGAAGAGGATGCCGGGGCCGATCTTGTCGAACAGTGCCGCGACCGCATCGGAGAGCACGCCCATGTCGAACGGCCCCGTGTTCGGGGTCATCGCGCGGAAGAACTGATCGAGCGTCTCATGGCTATGGTCGAACTTCACGCCGTCGAAATAATTCGGCCAGAGACCGATGCGGAACTGATTGAACCAGAGCTGCTCGTCGGGCGTCGGCTTGATGGTCGTCTCGACCATGCTGCGGCCGGCGTCGCCGCGGCGTGGCTGATCGATCAGGTAGGTGGAAAAGTGGCGACGCAGAAAGATGGTCTGGAATCCCTCGCGACCGTCAGCCGTCGTCTCCCAGCTTTTCGAGGACTGCCCCGCGCCATGCCACATCACGATCGGAAGCCGACGTGCGTTTACCGGAATCTGGTAGAACGCATAAACGTGGTCGCCGCGATAAGTCTGACCATCGGGCTTCGTCGGGTGGTATGGATCAAAAGTGCCAGGCTGCGTGGCCACCGTGCCGCCGGCGATCAAACTTCCCTGCTCCTCGATGGACAGCGGACTGCGGTTCGCCGCAGCCGCGCCAGCGCACAAGGCGAGATAAAGCAGGCCCGCACCAAACATGGAAAAGCAGCTGCGGACGATGCCCTTCTTCATGGATTGCTCTCCGTCTAAATCACAGAGAACAACCTACCGTCCAGGCATTGATCGATAAAGATCGCTGGCCGGATAGCACTGATACCCGACCCGCATAAGTGACGACGTCGAAAGCCGTCACGGCGCTGATTTGAGCCTGGTCATGTCATCCGATGGATCGATCTCTACCGGCCTGCCGCAGAAATCATCCCGATGGTACTCATCCACGTCTCGGCCAGGGCTGGCCAGTGCGTGATCGGATTCGATGTTGGTCTCAGTCCGAACGCGTGCCCGCCGTGTGCATACAGATGCATTTCCGTCGGCACGCCGGCATTCTTCAGCGCAGTGAAATAGACCAGGGATTGCTCGACGCCGTCCACGTTGTCGTCTTCTGCCTGTACCAGAAACGTGGGCGGCGTTTCGCGGGAGACCGGAACATTGGGGTTCAACTTGCCGTCGTCGGTCGCCAGATGTCCCGGATAGATGGGCATGGCGAAATCCGGGCGGGCACTTTCCTTGTCGGCAGCATCTACCGGTGAATACAGTCGCCGCGCGAAGTTCGTGCTGATCTCCGCCACCAGGTACCCACCCGCTGAAAACCCGAGCACGCCCACCTTGTGGGGATCGATGTGCCATTGCGCAGCGTGGGAACGGACAAGCCTCATCGTTCGCTGGGCGTCCTCCAACGACGGCACCGACAAGGCCCGATTGTGCGGACGACAATCGCATTGCCAGACATAAGGCGCACTCGGAACGCGATACTTCAACAAGATGCAGGTGATGCCCCTGGACGTCAGCCAGTCACAAATTTCGGTGCCTTCAAGGTCCATGGCCAGGATCTGGAAACCGCCGCCCGGAAACACAACAATCGCCGCCCCCGTATTTTTTTCCGTGGGCGGATATACCGTCATCGTCGGCCGGGTCACATTGGTCACCGCAATCACCGGCTTGCCAGCCAACAACTCGTCGCTCACCTTCGCAGTTTCCGGACCGGGGACTTGCTGTGCATCAGGCGCCGCTCCCGGCCAGATCGGTATTTGCGTGCTTCCCGCTGCGAGTTGCGAAACGGTTGTCGCCGCGTGTGCGCTTCCGCATGCGACCAGCAGGCATAGGGCAATCGTCCAAAATTTCATGACGCTCTCCATGTTGGCACTCGCCAAAGTTGTGCAATCAAGGCAGAAATCGGATCCGATGCTGCATGCCGCATCTGGCCTGCCGCAGCCGCTTCCGTGGATTTCTTCGGGCAGGCCCGCTGCATGGGCCGACGACGGGTCCCCCGGCAAGCCCGTCGATGTCATCATCGTCATAGGGCACGTCGAATAACCACGAATTGTACGAGCGCACCCTGTGCGCGAAACTCCTCGCCACCGCATCGCACCGTGCTTTCGCGCACAGGGTGCGCTCCTACATGACGATCCCGACAAGCCACATGAGAACTGCGGAGATTTACGTGAACGCAACGATGGATTTCGCCGACTACGAAGTCGGCTACGACATTCCCGCCCTGCCGGGCATGGACGAGGCGGATATCCAGACGCCTTGCCTGATCCTCGACCTCGATGCGCTGGAGCGCAACATCGTCAAGATGGGCAAATACGCGAAAGAGCACGGCGTGCACCATCGCAGCCACGGCAAGATGCACAAGTCCGTCGATGTGCAGAAGTTGCAGGAAAGCCTGGGCGATGCGGTCGGCGTCTGCTGCCAGAAGGTTTCCGAAGCGGAGGTCTTTGCGCGTGGCGGCATCAAGGACATCCTCGTATCGAACCAGGTGCGCGACCTGGGCAAGATCGACAGGCTCGCGCGCCTGCCGGCATATGGCGCGCGGATCATCGTCTGCGTCGATGACGTGGCGAACGTGGCCGAACTTTCGGCCGCGGCGCAAAAGCATGGCACCACCATCGAATGCCTCGTCGAGATCGACTGCGGCGCCGGCCGCTGCGGCGTCGCCACGGCCAGCGAAGCGGTCGAGATCGCCAAAGCCATCGACGCCGCGCCAGCCCTGACATTCACCGGCATCCAGGCGTACCAGGGCGCCATGCAGCATCTGGAAAGCTACCAGGACCGCAAGGCCAAGCTCGACGACGCCATCGCACGGGTGAAACCCATGATCGAGAGTCTGCAAGCGGCCGGGCTGATACCCAGGCTCGTCTCGGGCGGCGGCACGGGCTCGTATTACTTCGAGTCGAATTCAGGCATCTACAACGAACTGCAATGCGGCAGCTATGCCTTCATGGATGCGGACTACGGGCGCATCAAGGACAAGGACGGCCATCGCATCGACCAGGACGAATGGGAGCATGCGCTATTCATCCTGACCTCGGTGATGAGCCACGCGAAACCCGATCAGGCGGTGTGCGATGCAGGACTCAAAGTGCAGTCGCTCGATAGCGGCCTGCCCGTCATCCACGGCCGCGACGATGTGAAATACATCAGCGCCTCGGACGAACACGGCGTGATCGAGGACCCGCACGGCGTTCTGCGCATCAACGAAAAGCTCAAGCTCGTTCCCGGACATTGCGACCCGACCTGCAACCTCCACGACTGGTACGTCGGCGTGCGCAACGGCAAGGTGGAGGTAGTCTGGCCGGTTTCGGCGCGTGGAAAGAGCTATTGACGGTGCGTCGAAACGCACGCTCAACGGTAGTCAAGGGAAAAAACGAATGTCGAAAAAGGACAGCACCAAGACAATTTACGGCAGGACGCCGGAATCGGCAGCCATGTTGGCAAACGTCAAACGAGCGATGGCGATCACCGCTTCGCTTAACCGTTTGACGTTCGACGATGCCGACGAAATCCGGGCCTTGTTCAGCGAACTCATCGGTAAAAAAGTGGACGAGAGCTTCTTGCTGATCCCGCCGTTCTTTACTGCCGGCGGGGACGAAATCCGCATCGGGCGCAATGTCTTCATCAATCAGAACTGCACCTTCTATGACCTTGGAGGGCTCGACATCGCGGACGACGTGATGATCGGGCCGAACGTGAGCATCATCACGACGGGCCATCCCCTCGAGCCTTCGCAGCGGCGCGCCGCCACTATCGGAAACCCCATCGTGATCGAAAGAAACGTCTGGATCGCAGCCGGCGCAACCATTATCGGCGGGGTGACGGTAGGCGAAAACTCGGTAGTGGCTGCGGGTTCGGTCGTCACCAAAGACGTTCCTCCGAATGCCCTTGTCGGAGGAAACCCGGCGAGGGTCATCCGTTCGATTGGCGACCATTGAAGAAGCAACCGCAACGGGGCGTGAGCGGAGATTCGAACCGAGCCACTACCGCCTGGCTGAAGCAAAGCAGCCTTCGAAACGCTTCAACCCCGCCGCGCGGGCAAGAAGCGGCTGTTGCGCAGCAGTCCCGCCGAGACCAGCGACACCAGCACGCCGATCGGGAAGATCTCTCCGAACGTCATCGGCAGGCGGAACATCGGGTTCGCGTACTGGATCTTGAACGCCTCCATGTCGGTGCTCAGCTTTGCCAATGCCTCGGCGCTCGCGCCCTTCGCCTTCTCGCTCGCGATGATCGCGTTCGCATAGGAAGTGGCGAAATCCATGTGCGTCATCGCCTGCACCGCTTCCCACGCGGCCACGTAGAAGATCCCGGCGATAAAGCTGACGCCCAGCCCGACCCCGAGCGCCGGCCAGAACCCGATCACCCCGCCCCGGTCCACGTCCCGGTGCCGCTTGATCCCCACGAACACCGCACTCAATGCGATCAGCATCGTCGTGTAGCCGATCACCATGCCGTATTTCAGCGGCGGCATCCCGGAGAACAAGACAAAGATGACGAGCTCGAAGCCGCCGACGACCAGGCCCGCGATCAGGCCGTACTTCAGGATGGTGCGCAACATGGTGTAGCTCCTCAGTGGTGGGAAGGGCCGCCATTGACCGCGATCCAGCGTCGCTCGGCAATCGCCCGAACGGGTGATTTCGGCCTATTCATCCCGAATAATCACCCGGATACCGCGCGTCAGGGCACGATCCCCAACTCGCGCGCCCGGCGGATCGCCTCGGTGCGCCGCTTCGCGCCCAGCTTCTCGAACACTCGCGCCACATGCGTCTTGACCGTGTTCGGAGACACGTGGAGGTGCGCCGCGATCTCCTTGTTGGTGTGGCCGGCGGCCAATTCGTGCAGCACCTGCAGCTCCCGATCGCTCAGGCCCAGCGCCGCCTGCGCCTTCGGGTTGCCGTCGAAGGCGGCCGGCACCGGCGCGGCGAAGACCCGCACGCCCAGCACGATGCCCAGCACCAGAAAGGCGACCGCGACCAGAAACAGGTAGACGTCGCCCGAATGCATCCGCGCCAGGCGCTGGTAGTCGAGCCACTGCAAGGCGAGCGTTCCCGCCCCCAGCAGCGCCCCGTAGCCGACCACCCGCTTCCACATCCCCGTCTCCGCTCGCCCCATACGAGGTCATCTTAGCGCTGGTGTGCGAGCGGCAAGAAAAAGGGCCACTGGCGGCAGTCAATGGACCCACCGGCAACGTGCGCTGGGCCGACGGCAGAATCGGGCATGTCCTACACGCCAAGGGGGCGATGGATGGCGGTGGCCATGCGTGCCAGTTGGATATGTTGGATCCGCCAACGAGTCCGGCCCGAACCGACAAGGAGTCAGGCGAGAGCCGCCCTACGGCGTCTGGTGGAGCCGACGACCGAGCCACTTAAATCGCCCCTCCAGACTGGTACAGGGAAGCTCTTCCCTGCTTTCGCAGCCAGATCACTAGATTCAATTGAGCATTCAGAAATTCGGCCGCCTGGCGATCGACATGCGCTTGCCGATCAACTGGCTCGATGTGCGCAGAGGGGATCCGCCATGGGCTCACGTTTCGCTTTCTGGACAAGTCTCGGAAGTCGTGGAGGGGACGTGCCCGCAGCGTCACGTCACTAGGTAGCACGGGCTCCTTTGCCCTGTCGTTCGCTTCATCGCGAACGGTCCCGCCCGATGCCGATGTGATTACGCAACTATCGCGACGCGGGACGGTGTGGAGGACAGACGTCGACGATGATGTCTGTGCCGACAACCGCGAAAAAATCAGCGAGTGCGCCGAAGGCAAGCCAGGGGATGCAGCAATGCGTTTGTTCAACGCTTTGGCCAGAACGCCCACGCTCCTTAAGAGCCAGGCTGGCGAGCGCTGATCCATCTGGAACTGGAGGGAATGTTCCGCAATGAGGCGTCGTACACCAGAAGGGTGGTGACCACGTCTTGCACGCTGTGTCTTGGAATTTAACCAACCGAAGGAGATAGCTATGGCAACGGCAAAACAAAAGTCCGTGACCAAGTGTCCTTATGAAAGGGTTGTTTTCACCCCTGAAGACCATGAGGTGATGGACGCTGCACTTGATTACAACCCGGAACTACGCTTGTGCGCCGGCATTGCAAGGGTCGCCCGGAAAGCAAAGCTCAAGTATCCGGTGAAGTCCGTACAAGACCTTCTATCGCTGTTGCCGAAAAGGCCCGTGTACGCTGAGGAGCACCATTTGCGACCCGGCGGCATTGAGACATACATGCGACAGGAATATTTCCCGATCGCAAACGAGCGAGAGCTCATTTCCCGGTGCTACTTGGCGCTGATGGCGTGTAACGAAGCGATGCGATGGGCGGCGATGGCACCCGCAAACGCCCAAACTCTTCTGAGGGAATACAAGCTCGCATCACAACCTAAGGGAGCACGCTAATGTCTAGTGGAGGAACATTCTGCCCCGCGGGGCATTGGACACCTATCTACCAAGGGCCAAGCTTCGGATTCGTGTACGTGACCAATGTCATGACCGTCCCCGTCAGGGTTAACTGGCGTGCCTACACTGCGTCGCCGTTTTGGTACTCGGATGGATCGACGGATATCGATCCTGGCGAACAGAAGACGATAGGATTTGGCGTTCCCACACCCTATGTGCAATTTGAAGTCAATCCGCCTTTCGATTCCATTCTTTGGGGTCACTAGAGCGCCGCCCTGTGATTGTTCCATTTGGCGGAGGTCAGCCAGGCGCGGCCAGGGAGGCAGCTGAGCTCCACGCCGCGCCGCAGCTTCGAAACGGGATGAGTAAGCCGGATGAAAAAATCGAGGCCAGGTTCACTTTCTCACAGCAGTAAGTGAACCTGGCCCTGATAGTCGCCAAAGCATCCTCGAGGTGGGCCCAAGCCCTCATCGGGCGAGATAGAAATCCATGGGGATAAGCTCGACGGCCCATCCGCCTTCTTCGCCCAGCGTGGCGGCCGGGTGCATGGATGCGATGCGTAGCGCCTCGTCATGGCTGTCCGCCTCGATGATGAACAGGCCACCCACCACTTCCTTCGACTCGGTGTAAGGCCCATCGCTAACGTGTGTCTTGCCGCTGCGCGGGCGAAGCGTCCTCCAGCTGTCCAGATCGCCAAGCGACGCCGAAACCAGAACCTTGCCGGTAGCGCGCATCTTCTCGTCCAATGCCGGGCACTGGCTCACCAATGCCTTGACGTCGTCGGGCGCCATCGCGGCGAATTTTTCGGGGGTGAAGTAGGCCAGGCCGATGTATTTCATGGGAGATCCTTTGAGGGGGTATGTACTGACGACGAAGCTGATGCTCGGAAATCGACAATGCGCCGGGAGAGTTTGTAGCGGATCTCGGCCAGCCTGTCCGCTTTGGGTCGACCTCTGCCCGCCCAGCTTGCCCGGAAGATCGGAGTCAGGGCCGCTTTTTCATGCGCGGTGCGCCGGGTTGCTTGCTTGCCAGTTTCTCCAGCTCTTGCAGCAGTAGCGCAACCGGTGCCTTGAGTCGCGGCGGTAACGGGCGGTGGACAAGCCATGCGACGATATCGGACTTGAAGTCGCTCACGGCAAGCACCTTCAGCTTCCCCCGGTACGCGCTTGTTGCGAGCAGGTCGGCGGTAATCATGCCGACGCCAACGCCACGTGAGACCAACGACAGTTGCAGATCGGCACCGATGGCTTCCACCGCGATGTTGAATGGCAGCCCTTGCGCTTCCATCGAGCGGCGCAAGGCGGATCGCATGCCGCAACCGTTCTGGCTGAGAACCCAGGGAAAGGCGGAAAGGTCCTTCAAGCTGACCCGGGTACGCAGATTCAGGGCCGGTGACGCGACGATTTTGACCGGCTGCCGGCCGAATGCATGGGCAGTCATGCCGGCTGGCGGTGCCGTGTTTTCCGCGACCCCGATGACGGCGGCATCCAGCATGCCCTGCTCGACGTGTTCGACCAGGCTCTGCGACCAGCTGGTCTGGATGCGCAAGGTGAGTCGGGGGAAACGCTCGCGCAGGCAATCCACCGGTGTGGCAAGCGTCAAGTCCGCGAGGTAGGGCGGCATGCCCAGTCGCAGCTCGCCCGATGGCTCGGCATCTACGCGAACCAGCGCCATCAGGTCCGCCTCGGCCTGAAGCATCTGGCGTCCCTTTTCGTAGACTTCGCGCCCCGCCGCGGTTGGACGCAGTGGTTTGGACTGCCGATCCAGCAATTCGACGCCAAGCAGCGTCTCCAGGCTTTGCATGCGACGCGTTACGGCTGGCTGCGTGAGATGCATTGCTGCTGCCGCCCGCACGATCGAGCCGGTCTCGACGACAGCGATGAACGCGCTTATGTCACGGGTGTTCATGGGTTGGCCTATCCGGGAATATTTTCAACACACATATTAACTATGAATATTATTCATTTGAAGCATGATCTTCGCGTATTTAACATCGGATGCCTCCTGCTTGGAAAGGCCTTCACGATGCGATTCGATTCCCCGCACCATCTCGCTATCGGAGAAGCGCGCGCACCGATACCGGCGTTGACTGGTCCCTTGACCGCGCTGTTCGCGTTCGCCGTGAGCATCATCATCATCAACCTCACGGCAGCGCAGCCATTGACGGGACCCGTTGCCCGCGCATTGCACCTGCCTGCGTCGCTCACAGGATTGATCGCGATGCTTCCGCAACTCGGTTATGCAATGGGCATGCTTTTCCTCGTGCCGCTCGCGGACTTGCTGGAAAATCGCCGACTCACCGTCATGACCCTGGCATGCTGCGCGTTGATGCTCGGACTGGCCGCGGTAGCGCCGGCAGCACCCCTGTTTCTCTTCGCCATCTGCCTCGCCGGCACCACATCGTGTGCGATCCAGATCCTGGTGCCATTGGCGGCGGCCATGGCACACCCGGATCGCCGCGGCAGTGCGGTGGGCAATGTGATGAGTGGCGTCATGCTTGGCATCCTGTTCTCAAGACCTCTGGCCAGTGTCGTGGCCGGCGCGTTGGGCTGGCGCGCCTTCTACGGCATGCTCGCGGGACTCGACGCATTGCTCGCCATCGCACTGTGGCGCTGGCTACCGTTGCGCCAGCCTGTGGGCGGCCAAACGTATCCGGCACTTGTGGCATCGCTATGGACACTGTGGCGGCGCGATGCAGTGCTGCGTCGTTACGCGTACTCCGCCGCCATCATGATGGCCGCTTTTGGTGCTTTCTGGACCGGGATAGCCCTGCGCCTGGTGCAGGCGCCCTTCTCGCTCGGCAGTAACGGTTTGGCGATGTTCGCGTTCGCTGGCGTGGCCGGCATCGTCATTGCGCCCCTGGCCGGCAACGCCGGAGACCGCGGGTATAGCGCCGTGGGTATGCCCATCGCACATGTCTGCCTGCTCGCTGGAAGCATGCTTGCCGGCATCGCCGGCACAGGCTGGTTCGGCCTGAACATCGCGATACATCGGGATCTGGCGCTGGCTTTGCTGGTAGCCGCCGCGATCATCATCGATGCAGGCGCCATTGGTGACCAGACGCTCGGCCGACGTGCCATCAACATGCTTGACCCGGAAGCGCGCAGCCGTTTGAACGGCCTCTTCGTCGGCGTGTTCTTCATCGGGGGTGGCATCGGTGCGGCAAGCGCTGGTGTGGTGTGGGCGGCCGCGGGATGGGCCGGCATCTGCGCGCTTTGCGTGACCTTCAGCGTGTTGGCATTCGTCGGTGACGTGTTTGCGCGGCGTCCACGGATCGATATGGGCTGAGGCAATGCGCTCATCCAACACGTACGCCGTCCGCCCAGGGACTTGTACCGATATCGCTCACCTGGGACCGTGGCAAGGAGCTGGCGGCGCACAGGCGCTTCGACTATCGGGATCAGGTTCACTTACTGCCATAAGAAAGTGAACCGGATCCCGATCTTCATCCGAATGGCTAGGGATGCTCTGATTAACCTCTATTTTCGTCATTCCCGCGAAAGCGGGAACCCAGTGTCTTTCATGTAACACGTTGACCTAATGGCACTGGGTCCCGGATATCGCTTCGCGATTCCGGGATGACGAGAAAGAATCAGAGCATCCTTAGGCATTGCTCCCAGATCATGGGTGGATCTTCTCGCCCCTGCCAAGCATTTCGACAAACTGGGCGATCTTCCTCGCACGAGTCTCCTGCCTCTTCGCGGCCTCAATTCGGAACAGGACAGAGTATCGATTCTGACTGTCGAGCGTCGCAAAGAACTCCTTTGCCTTCTTGTTGGCATCCAGTGCCTCCTGCAAGTCGTGCGGAATGGTGGCGATACTCGCGGATGAATAGGCCGCATCCCAGCGTCCATCCTTCTTGGCTCGTTCTATTTCTTGCAGTCCGGCGGCGCGAATCCGACCGGACGCAACGAGGACCTCCGCCTTCGCCTTGTTGATCTTCGACCAGATGCTCTTGCTAGTTCTTGGCGTAAATCGCTGAAGCCAGTAGTGATCATCCTCAGCTCGCTTCTGCCCGTCGATCCAGCCAAAGCAGAGTGCACTCTCAAGGGCCTCTGCGTAAGAGACCGTTGGATGCTCGGCTCCCCTCTTCGCCAGACGCAGCCACACGCCCGACGATTTGGCGCCGTGTTGCTCAAGCCAAGCTTCCCAGTCCGCTTGCGCTTTCATTGTGAGGGTTGAGTCGCTCATGGGGTGCTTGGCAATGCCTAACGCTGGAATTAAGTGGCGGCGTAGCCGTCCGCCTTGAACGAATTTTTAGGCTGCACGCCCTTCACGATAGGCTGCTCGGGTTGAGATGGCTGTCGCACTCGGAAACGCCGTCGGCGACGCCAATTGCTGAGTAGAGTGCTCGAGCTTCCTGCCAAAGTTCTTGCGCGGAACGGTGATCGCCAAGCGAATCATGCAGGAGCGCGAGAGGCCTGAGGGCGTTGGCGAGATCTAGAACTTTGGTGTCCAAGCTGCTGCGGTAGATTTTGACAGCTTCTTTGAGCAGCGGCTCTGCCTCGCCGCTCAAGCCATTCTCACGATGGATATCACCCAAATGCCTGGCGATGTGAGCGGTACGAAGTTTCTCCCCAAGTGCGCGGCTTGCTACGAGTGCCAGAGCATAATGCTGTGCGGCTGCATCCAAGCGGCCTTCTCGGCGGGCCTGTGCGCCGGCCGACAAATGCATTTCCAGCTGTTCGGCCATCTTCGTTCTCTCACTTGCAACCTAACGTTCGACTCAAGCGGCGTACCGTAGGCACGTCCGCTTGAAGGAAGGGTTAGCCGGCACGGCGGGTGCTTGCCTTGTGGGGGATACGCCTACTCAAACTCATGATATTGCGGCAGATCGTCTGTGATGGTGAACCATCCTGCCTTCGAGCCGACAAAGATGTGAGCCGTCGGTCGAATGGATGGCTCGTCAACGAGCGTTCCAAGCGTGACATGCACGAACTTGCCTTCGCGAACGACCGAGTAAAGCAGCGACCCGCACTTGTTGCAATGGATGTCGTGAGCCGGCTCGCCTCCGTAGACGAGCACGTCATCCGAGCCTCGGACGACCGCCAGCTTGCTTCTCTCTATGCCCGCGAAGGGCTTGAATGCGGAACCGGTTGCGCGCCGGCAGTTTGAGCAGTGGCAATTAGCTGCGTACGAGAATGCATCTTCGACGGAATACTCTACGCTGCCGCATAGGCACTTGCCCTTGAGACGATGTGTCATCGGAGATCCACGTTGGATTCGTGTGCTGGCTAATGCTGGAGTTAAGCGGTGCGCGGTACGCGCGTCCGCTTGGACGAGTTGTTAGCGCGAGTCACGAACTACCATGGCTACTATGGTGAATAGAAAAGCGGTAGACAAGACAAGAGCGATATCAAACGAGTGCTTGAGAAAAACATTGTACCAACGTGACTTTTCGTCGTTGCTTAACAGGCCCAAGTAACACTCAACATAGCGCTGCTGACAGAATAGGATTCCAGGCTTTCGCACGCGTACTTGTGCGTCATTGATGCGGAGGAGCACGACACAGAGGTACAAGGCGTAGAACAAGACTGCATAGACAGCAGCGATGATCCACACAAACAAGAAGAGAATAGTCATACGCGCTAACGCTTGAGTTAAACAGCGGCGAAGCCGTCCGCCTTGAACGAGATGTCAGGCATCTGGCGAAATGTTGCCACGGGTAGCAGTGCCGTATAGCAGAGCTCCTGCGGCAACGAGGCAGACAACACCAAATGCCTTTGCAAAAACCCAAAAGATCACAACACCGCCGGCCACGCCATCATTGATGCTAAGTCTCCAGGAAAATAGCCAGTAGAAGCCCGCAACAACAGCGGCCGCGACGAGTAAATAGCTGACCAATGCTGGCACCCTTCTGCCGACGGCAGTGCCAATACGGGTGGCGACAAATAGAGCGATGATTGCAACGATCGAAGCTATGAAAAGTGCCATGCCGTCTCCGCATGCCTAACTAGCAATATACAGACCCGTAGGTCCGGCTATACATCCCTGATCACGCGCGAGAGTCCGAGCGCCACGTCTTGATCCATGTCGAGCTTATCCGCGCTGGGTCCGGCTAACAATCGGATGTACAACCGGATCCATCGCGCCGGCACTTCCGTCAGCCGTCCGCGCTTTGGTCACTTGTTCCACCCGCTCTTCCTGGCAGCGTGGTCGTCGGCGGACCTACCTCATCGTGGCGGCGCCTTTCAGGCAGTTTAGGAATGCTCTGATTGACCTCTATTTTCGTCATTCCCGCGAAAGCGGGAACCCAGTGTCTTTCATGTAACAGGTTGATACACAAAGGCGCTGGGTCCCGGATATCGCTTCGCGATTCCGGGATGACGGGCAAAATCAGAGCATCCTTATCACGGCTGCAAACGGCTGACCTTTCCGTGGGTCGGGCTGGAACTCGACCACGAGCTTTCAGCCCAACCGCGCCCACTCGATCGCTTCGAGCACATAAGGCGCGTACAGGAAATCCCGGATCGCGGCGATTTGGTTTTCCGACCAGTCGATCAGGACAAAATGCGCCGGCCTTTCCATCGAGCCGGTGCTGTCGAAGACCAGCATGGCTGGCTGTCCTTCCACCGCGCCGAGGGCGAACCGCCATTTCGTCACTTCCGCATAGCGCGTGAAATAAAGACTGATCTTGTCGCGCCCTTCCAACTGCAGCCGGTTCACCAGATCGAGCTTCACGTCGTCGGCGAGCATGGCGCGAATGGCGTCGAAATCGCCGCTCTGAAACAGATGCACATAAGCGGCGATCTTCCGCCGGCCCGCATCGGACATCAGCGGCAGCCGAATGTCTTCGGGCGCCTGCGCAAGTTGCCGCAGCGCAACGCGTCCGCGTTGAAGCGCCGATTTGGCGGCGGCGGGCGAGCACCCGGCGATGCTTGCGATCTCGTCGACCGAATGGCCCAGGACATCCTTGAGGATCACCGCGCAGCGCTGAAGTTCGGGCAGCCGCAGAAACGTCTGAAAGCTGACCGCGACGATATCCGCCTCGGGTATCGGCGCCGCTTCGATGTCCTCGGTGAGCGCTACGAACGTGTTCCGGGACTTCTCGCGCAGGAAATCGAGGCTCGCGTTGTGGGCGATGCGAAACAGCCAGCCCTCGAGGTTATCCACCTCGGTGCCCTCGGCTCGCGCATGAAGGGCCTTGACCAGGGCATCCTGCAAGACATCCTCGCCACTGACCGCCGATCCGGTCATGCGCGCGCAATAGCGATGAAGGCGTGGCCGCAGCGCTTTCAGACCATCCTCGAAGGCGTCCGTGTTCATGTATCGAGCGCCTCCGCACTCTGCTCCGCCAGGGATTGGACACCGATGTCGATGAGCATCTTCGCCAGCTTGGCCGGTTGCGACAGGAAGGGCGAGTGGCTGCTTTCCAGGGTGTGGGTCGTTGTCTTGCCGCCGATGGCACGGTCAATCGTCGCAATCATGTGATCCTGGCCGGTCAACGGAATCGCGCGATCCTGCGTGCAGCGGATGTAATGCCGCGGCACCGTGCCGAATCTTCCCGGCGTGATTTCCGATGGGGCCAGAGCGCCGGCGTTGGATTCGTCGCAATGAAGTTGCGAGGCCGCATGCGCGAAGTCGGCCTCCGACACGTCGGCATAGAATGACGCCTTGAGCAGAGCTCTATAGGCTTCGTCGGTTGATCCGGCATGGATCCTTGTCGCGCCGATGGCGATGGGGTCGCCCACGAACAGCCCGGGCGCCAGCGCCGAAGACAGGGACTCATGCTGGAGCATCGCGAGCAACGGCAGGCCGTTCGGCATCAGGAACCCGGCAAGATAGACGACCGCGAGAAGCAGGTTCGGAACCTGCTCGGCGACCGCTGAAATCGTCATCCCGCCGGCCGAGTGCCCGACCAGGATGACCTTGCCGCCGCTGCGCGACGCCGCTTCCTTTACCAACGCGACCACCGCCTGCGTCCGCTGCTCCTGCGTCACGCCGGCGATGGGCGAGCGCTCGGTGGCGAACGCCACGGGGTCGAACGGGCGAAGGCCGAGCGACGTGGGCGCTATCGCATTTACCCCCGCGCCAGGAAGGTCCAGCGTCAACGCCGCGAAGCCGTCGGCTTCAAGTAGTGGCGTCACTCTGTTCCACGCCGAATGGTTGTGCCAACCACCGTGGACCAGGACAAAGGCTGCTTTGGTTGCCGACATTGCTGAATCCCTTTTGTTTGATTTTACGATCTTCACGAGCCGTACAAGCGGCCGCCTGCCATGTCTCCGCCCTTCGCCTCCTCGCCCACGGGGACGAACCGGGAGGGGCTGGGTTCAAACGTCCCTGTTGTCGAAAAGGAACATCTGAACACCCGAGTCATCCGGTGCAAAAAGCCGGCGATCCGCCCCGGCAGCCTGTCCCTCCACGCTGGCAAACGCCTTTTCGATCGCCGCAAGGTCGTCGAAATACAGCGTGCCGATCCGATGAACGTCGGAGGGTCCCACCGGCGTCGCGATGGGGCCGTCGCTGACCTCGTACTTCCTCAGACCCGGAATTTTCTTGGCGAGAGGCACGTGGATGTCGAAGTAATGTCGGTCGAAGGCCTCGACGTTCTTCGGTGTCCGGTAAATCACTACCATCCGAGCCATGGCGGCTCTCCTTTGTGGGTTGTGTGACGCCGACTCGCCTGTGTTCACCCGCGCCGGGTTTCGCTCAACACGGCCGAGCCCATGATCGAGTCCAGGCTCGCCAGCTCCATGACCTCGGGGAAACAGGCTTGCATGCGCGGATCGCTGCGCATCGCCTCGACGGCTGCGGCGTTCTCCCACTCGGAGTAGATGACGACGCCGGCGCCGTCCCCGGCCGCGATCAGCCGGGTCGTCTTCCAGCCCTGAAGCGTGCGGATCACGGTGTCGGTGTTGTGCTGCAAGAGCGCGATCAGCGCATCCTGCTTTCCGGGTTTGACCTTCAGCAGGTTGATCAAGATAACGGACTCGTCGGACATGGCATCTCTCCTGGTGTTTGGGACACACTAAGGACGATCCGAAAGATGGAAACGGATCGCGACGCAGAAGATTTTTTTAAATTCATCCCGAAGGGGCGTGCCTTGCCGAGTGGCTGCGTGCAAAGAAAAGCCCCGCGAGGCGGGGCTTTTCCTGCGGCATGCTGCCGGGAGCGACAGGCGATCAGGCGCGCGGGCCGCGGGCGAAGCAGGTGGCGAGCATCTTGCGCAGCTCGTCCACGCCCTGCCCCTTGCCGGTGACCTTTCGCCACCACCGTCAACGCGGCACTTCCGGTCTATGAGTGCGCTTTGCCGTCAGCCGTCGCCAACGACGGCCCACTGAACTCGACCTCGATGGACACGTCGATCGAGTCGCCCACACCCATGGTGGTGCCCGGCGCGGGTACGCCGTAACCCATGCCGAAATCCGAGCGCTTGAAGGTGCCATGCGCCGAGAATCCGATACGCGCGTGAGGGTCCATGCCGGCGATGCCGGCATACCCTCCGTTGTAGGTGCCGGTCAGCACCAGGGGGCGCGTGACGCCGTGCAGATCCAAGGTACCCGCGATCTCGAACGATTTGGCGCCGGTCATGCGGACTTTTTCCGAGCGGAAGACGATCTTGGGAAACTTCTTGGTATCAAGGAACTGCGGTCCCTGCACGATATCCACGCACATCTTCGGCGCCGCATCCATTTCCAACGACGCCGCGTCGACGGTCGCCACCAGCTTGGATGCAGGCAGGTTGTTCGGGTCGAACGTCAACGTCGCATCGAAGCGGCTGAACCGCGTGGTGTAAGTCGAGAATCCCATATGGCTGACACGAAGTTGCAGGCTCGCGTGGGCCTTGTCGATCTGGTACACGCCCACGGGTGGCGCCTTCACAGGTGGCATGGCAGGCGGCGCAGGTGCGTCGGCAGCGCGGGACATGGCGCCATACACGCCAAGCAAAGCAACCACCGCGGTGACGGCAAGGCGCCGCGAAACGGTTTGGATGGTGTTATTCATGGCAAGTCATTCCGTATGAGTTGAAGTGTCTCGATCAGGGTCGCCAACGGATGGTTGCCGCTCCTGTTCGCATGTCGGTTCCCGGCGTCGTACGTCTCATCTGCGTACTCCTCCAACCATGCAACGAACGACTGATGGCCAAATCGACACGAAGATCGGAGTCAGGTTCACTTTCTCACGGCAGCAAGGGAACCTGGCCTCGATAACCGCCGATAGTCGATTTCGATGCGGGTTCAGGCAGTTTTGGCATGGAGCGGTTGCCCGGCATTTGTCAGCGCGCCGTCATTCCGCCATCGACACCGTAATTCACGCCGGTCAGGAACTTCCCGCGCTCCGACACGAGCAGTGCGACGACCTCAGCGATGTCTTCGGTGGCGCCGATGCGGCCCAGCGGAATATTCCGTAGCCAAGCGTCAGTGGAAAATCCCGGAGTCGTCTTGGCAAACTCTTCGGAGCCTGGCGTCGCGATGACGCCGGGCGACACGACGTTCACACGGATGCCGCTCGGTGCGAGTTCCATCGCAAGCGTACGCGAGTAGTAGTTCAGCGCCGCCTTTGCGGCCCCATAGTGCGCAAAGGGACCGAACGGCATCGTCGCGGCCGCCGAAGAGATGTTCACCACGGCCGCAGCCGTCGATGCCCGGAGCGCCGGGAGGACGGCGTTCGTCAGGCGGATCGCGGCGAAGAGGTTGAGCGCGATGCTGTCGTGCCACTCCTTGTCGGGGATCGTCCATGACCCTTCCAGAAACGCGCTCCCACCGCCCGCATTGTTCACGAGAATGTCGAGGCCGCCGAGCACTGCGAGCGCCTTCGTCACGATCGCCTCCACGCCTTCGTTCGAGCTGACGTCGCCGGCGACGAACGTTGCTCCCGCGGGAATATCGTTGCTGGGTGTGCGCGCAGCAACGACGACTTTGGCGCCGGCATCGAGAAGGCGCTGTGCGATGGCCGCACCGATGCCGCGCGAGCCTCCGGTGACCAGGGCACGGCGGCCGATGAGTTCATTCGAGAGATCGAGTTTGTTGGACATGAGATGTCTCCTCGCAGATAGGTTGATGTTTCCGGAGTCGTGATTCGCGCTACAGGGCGATAACGATCAGGCCGTGATCGCCGTGCGTCGCTCACGGCTCTTTCTTGAACAGATCCTGGAAGATCAGAGGCCCCCAGCTCTTGCCCCGCGCCTGTACAAGCGCGCCACCTTCCCCGAGTTTTCCGAGATTGACGGGCGCGAAACCGAGTTGTCCGGCGAGTGCCGCCACCGTCTCTGCCGCGCCTTCTTCGTCGCTCGAGAGGAATACCACCCGGCGGTCGCCCTTGACGTTCGGATCTTCGGCAAGGGTGCCGGCAAGCAGGTGATTGAATCCCTTCACGAGCTTGGCGCCGGGGAAGGCCTTGGCAACGAAGGCAGAGGACGGAAGACCGGAGAGCTCTTCAACCGGATCGGCAAACGTGTTCATCGCGTCGATGATCGTCTTGCCCTTCCAAGTGGGCAGCGCCTTCGCGGCATCCTGGTGCGATTCGAAACGGACGGCCAAAAAGAGAATGTCCGCCTTGACCGCTTCCGCCAGCTTTTTGGGAATGATCGTGGGTCCGATCGCGGCCGCGGCGGATGCAAAGCTTTCCGGGTCGCGCGTGGTTGCAACGGATACTTCGATGCCGTTACGGGCAAACGCCTTGGCCAGGGCCTGGCCGATATTGCCGAAGCCGATAATTGCGTAGCTCATAGTTTTTCCTTGGGTATGGCACGCCCTACGGCGCTCCGAACAATCGAATGGAGCGCCTGGCGGGCGTAGCTCGTCAGATTTGCGCCAGACCACCGTCGACGGCGACTTCGCTGGCGGTCATGAAGCTGCTGTCCGACGACGCGAGAAAGGCAGCCACGGCTCCGATCTCCGCCGGATCGGCCATGCGCTGGAGCGGAGTCATCGAGGCGAAGATTTTCTGGCCCTCCTCGCCTAGCGCTTCCTTCGCCAGTTCGGTCGCCGTCGCCCCGGGCGACAGCACGTTTACCCGGATGCCAGTGCCCTTCAGGTCCTGCGCCCAGGTTCGCGCGAGGTTGCGCACTGCCGCTTTGCTCGCGCTGTAGGCGCTCATTCCCGGGGCGCCCGTGGCGCCGGCGCTCGATCCGGTCAGGATGATCGAACCGCCCTCGCCCATCAGCGGCAACGCCTGCTGGACCGTGAAGATCGTACCCTTCACGTTGGTGTCGAAGGTTTCGTCAATGTGCTCGGCGGTGATCGTGCCGAGCGGAAGCTGGCTTCCCGCCCCGGCATTGGCAAAGATGATGTCGAGGGCTCCGCGCTCGGCCTTTACCGCCGCGTAGAGTCGGTCGAGATCGGCCAGATCGGAGACTGAGCCCTTCACCGCGCGGGCATTCGGCCCGAGGTCGGCCACAGCAGCGTCGAGTGCTTCCTGCCGGCGGCCGAAGATGAAGACGAAGGCGCCCTCCTCGATAAAGCGCTTTGCTGCAGCGAGGCCAATGCCGGTAGCGCCACCGGTGATCACGGCGGTCTTTCCGTTGAGTCTGTTCATGTCATGCATCCGCGATTGTCGAAAGTCGAAACGAGAATGGACCCGTTGACACATCAAGACAATTGACGAAATATCGCTTAATACGATCTATTTTATGGATGTACATGCTAGACAACGTCACCATCAACCAGCTGCGTTCGTTCGTTGCGGTATGCGATCAGGGAAGCTTCTCTGGTGCGGCGCGGAAACTCGGTCGCGCACAGTCGGCCATCAGCCACGCGATCAAGGCGCTGGAAGGCGCATTCGATGTCGAGTTGTTCGATCGCAACACCCGCAAAGCGCAGCTCACCGCGGCGGGGCGCAGCCTCTTGCCGGACGCGCGGGCGGTCATCTCACGCACGGAAGAAATGAAGACCCGCGCCGGCTCGATCGTCAGAGCCGGGGCGCCCCAGCTTTCGGTGGCGATCGATGTCTACTTCCCGCGCGCCCACCTGATCGACGGTTTGCGGACGCTGCAAGCGGAGTTCCCCACCGCGGCGATCAACCTGCGAATCACGACCATGCAGGGCGGCGAGAGACTGGTGCTCGAAAAGGTATGTGCACTGGCCGTCACGATCGAGAACGTGCCGGAGGTGAACCCGGATGCCATGGACCGCCGCTGGCTGTGCGAGGCGAAGATGGTGACGGTATGTGCGCCATCCCATCCGCTCGCTTCGGCACCGAAACCCATACCGGTGGACGAGTTTGGCCGACATGTTCAGATCGTCGTTACTGACAACCAGCCGGAAGCGGAAAAGACCCAACAGGGAGTTGCGGGCAAGCGCCTGTGGCTGGTCAATGATCTCGGCGCCAAGCGTGATTTTCTCAAGGCCGGTCTCGGCTGGGGGCACTTGCCGCGACATCTCATCGGCGAGGATCTGGCGAGTGGAGAGCTCGTCGAACTTGAACGCCGCGCTTGGCACCTCGGTCCGCTCACGTTCGTGATCTCGCAACGACGGGGTTATGACCTCTCCCCATGCGAATCGCGGCTGGTCGAGCTTCTTGGCAAACCTCAGTGCACCCCAAAGGAAGCCAGGCGGCACCCCGTTTCAGGTAAAGGCGCAAAAGCCTGAGGGCCCCCTGCGCGAGTAACAGCCCGCATCGCTTACAGCTCATGGACAAACGCCCGCAAAGTAGATCAACGGCAGTCTGCTTTCAGGGGATGAACTATGACCGCTCAGGGTCGGTCCCTGCCCGCTGCAGCTCGCCCGCTCGCCGTCGGGCTCGCAAGGGCAAGCATCGGCCAGGAATGGACCGTCTGCCACCTAAGTTGCCTGCCGAAAAGCGGCCATTCAAACTCAAATCACGCGCCGAATATCGCAGGAAGAAGCTTCTTTTACGAAGATCGTACGCGCGACAAGCTTGCTTTTTTTTCGATGCGCATCGTGTTTGAGAACGCGGTGAGCAGGAGCCAAAAGCATGCTTGCGCGCCTGCGCCCTGTTGTATCCGGGCTATCGTCTTGCTTTGCGAAAATTCGTATCGGCTCGACAATTTCTGCTTTCCTGTGCTCGGCCGGAAGAGACGAACGACACCGCGGTGGTAGGTTTCCATACGGTTCAACGGCGGGGCATCAGGCATGAAGACACGGCGCGCATGGTCATTCACCTTGGCGCTGGCCTGTTTGTTGGGCGGCCTTGCGTCCACGGCCCGTGCCGAGCAGTCCATCCGTCACATCGACGTCGATGTGCGCGGCCCGAAGGCGCCGCTCGATCGCTTTTTCAACCTGTCGGTCGGCTCGGACTATCCGGGGACGCTGATCCGCGCCGACAGTCTGACGCAGCTGGACATCCAGCACCGGGAACTGGGCTTTCGCTACGTCCGCTTCCACGCCATCTTCCACGACGTACTCGGAACCTATCGCGAGGTGCGAGGCAGGCCGGTCTACGACTGGACCAAGATCGACTACCTCTACGACCGCCTCCTCGCGATGGATGCGCGGCCATTCGTCGAGCTGGGGTTCACCCCCGAAGCGATGAAGACCTCGGACCAGCACGTCTTCTACTGGAAGGGCAACACCTCGCATCCGCGGATGGATAGGTGGGCCGGGCTGGTCGCCGCCTTCGTGCGCCATCTGGAGCAGCGCTACGGCAGGCGGGAAATCCGCAGCTGGTACTTCGAAGTCTGGAACGAGCCGAATCTGGCCGGTTTCTGGCAGGACGCCGACCAGGCAGCCTATTTCCACCTCTACGACGTTACCGCGCGCACCATCAAGCGCATCGATCCGAAGCTGCGGGTCGGCGGCCCGGCCACCGCGGGCGCCGCGTGGATCCCGACGTTCATCGCTCACGTCGCGCAGGTGCGGGCACCGCTGGATTTCATCACCACTCATACCTACGGCGTGGACGGCGGCTTTCTCGACCAGGACGGCAAGGCCGACACCAAGCTCTCGCCTTCGCCCGATGCGATCGTCGGCGACGTGCGCCGGGTGCGCGCGCAAATCCAGGCATCACCCCGGCCGGGGCTGCCGCTCTACATCACCGAATGGAGCACCAGCTACACCCCGCGCGATGCCGTGCACGACTCGTACGTGAGCGCCGCCTACATTCTCGCCAAGCTCAAGGCCAGCGAAGGCCTGGCCCAGGGCATGAGCTATTGGACCTTCAGCGACCTGTTCGAAGAGCCCGGCCCGCCGACCGCACCGTTTCAGGGCGGCTTCGGCCTGATGACGCCCGAAGGCATCCGCAAGCCGGCCTACTTCGCCTATAAGTACCTCGACGCGCTGAGCCAGACCGAACTGAAAACCACGGACACGCAGAGCTTCGCGACGTGGGACGACGGCGTGCTCAAAACCCTGGTCTGGGATTTCGTCACGCCCCGGCAGGACAAGACCGACCGCGACTTCTACACCAAGGTTCTGCCTGCGCGTTCCGCGCCGCCGGTGAGCCTCGACCTGAAACACCTGCGCCCGGGCGCGTACCGGGTCGAGATCCACCGCACCGGCTTCGACGCCAACGACGCCTATACGGCTTACCTGCGTATGGGTTCGCCGGTGTCACTGAGCCCCGAGCAGCTGCGAAAACTTCAGGACGCGACCCAGGACATTCCTGAGGTGCGCCAGCTGACCATCGGCCCAACAGGTGCCGCCACCCTGCCCATTACGATGCGGACCAACGACGTCGTGCTCGTCGTCGTGAAAAAGACACCGCTTCAACGCTAAAGCGGTGGGGG